>Ga0209579_10000400_pt1 | contig 46406 bp, 30 predicted proteins | sample Coa_R1_2_FD_187152 | JGI IMG/M metagenome (GOLD analysis project Ga0209579, IMG submission 187152) | Surface soil microbial communities from Centralia Pennsylvania, which are recovering from an underground coalmine fire - Coalmine... | ecosystem: Environmental > Terrestrial > Soil >...
CCGTCAGACCGAGCTGCTTTATTTCAGCCTGATAACGCTCTCTACGGTTGGGTACGGCGATATAGTGCCGCTTAGCGGAATGGCCCGCATCCTGACGGCACTGGAAGGAGTGACCGGAGTTCTCTACATAGCGATCACAGTGGCGCTCCTCGTAAGCAGGTTCAGGAGCGAGTCTTTGGATCACCCCAAACTGGAGTGTTAATGACCGTTTCCACCTTCGCCCAATAGCGCCTCGTCATTGTTTGGCGACTGGAATGGTCGCCGGATATGCCCTTCGCTTCTCGCTCGATAACTCAGCCGTGAAAAGCGTTACATCGATTGGACGCAAGAAAAGGGAATGATCGAGCCTAATCGGAAGGGAAATTTTACGAGGGGGCGCGACTTTGAAAGACAACCAAAAGGGCGCTTATAGGAAGTACTCAGTGTGTCAGTACGTGTGTCAGTAGAGGGCAGGTTTCATGGCATTTCGTGTCGTTCTGTGTCGCCTGCATTCAAGTGCAAGCTGTTAGAAACTAACGCAACTGCCTGAAAATCCATGGCTTGAGCGCCCACTTGATACGGTGGTGGCTACTGACGTTTTGGCGGAAGGCTTGAACCTTCAGGATTGCGATAAGGTGGTTAACTACGATTTGCATTGGAACCCCGTGCGGCTGATCCAGCGCTTTGGCCGCATTGACCGCATTGGGTCAGAATACGATGTGGTCTACGCATTTAATTTCCTGCCCGAGCTCGGGATCGAACGCGAAATCGGATTGAAAAAGGTGCTGCACAACCGCATTCAGGAAATTCATGACACTATCGGCGAGGACTCCGCCATTCTCGACGCCACGGAAAAGATTAATCCGGACGCAATGTACGCCATCTACGAAAAGAACACGGCGCAGTTGAGCTTGTTTGAAGAGGAAGGGGAAGACATTGTGGACTTGAACGAGGCGGAGGAGCTGCTTCGCCTTTTGCGTAAGGAGAATCCCGGCGAATACGAGCGCATCAGCCAATTGCGCGACGGAATTCGTGCCGCGAAATTCGCAACCGAGAAGGGTCTTTACGTTTTTTGCCAGGCCGGACGCTACCAGCAACTGTTTCTAGTGGATCAAAATGGGGATGTGGTTTCGCGCGATATTCCGCGCATTCTGGGCGCGATTAAGGCCGGGCACGAAGAAAAAGGGTCTAACTTGCCGCTCGATTTCAATGCTGCCGTGATGCGCGTGAAGCGCATCTTTGGCGAAGAAGTCAAGCAGCGTGAGGCCGAGCGCGGGCACACTCTGTCACTCTCCCACGGGCAACGGTACGTTTTGCGCGAACTGCGTGTTTTGTTTGGGGTGACATCCGATGAAGACGCGAAGACCCAGATCAACACTCTGGAGAAGGCGTTTCGCGGCAACGTGACTGACGCGATGAAACGCGAATTGAACAAGATTCGCCGCAATGGCATGACTGGACCACCTCTTTTGAAGAGCCTCGGAGAACTCTACCTTCAGCATAATATGCGCAGTTGGATGGACCGCCGCACATTTCACTTGGAAGACCAGTCCTACCCGAAGATCGTTTGTAGTGAGGCGTTGATTTAGAGGAGGCTCATCCTGTGCTCTTGGATGAATTCCGCGGAAAACGAAAGGAGAGGGACAAACATGAAGAAGACCAATTGGCAGGACGCTTCGCCGCTTCGCCGACCAAATGGGCAATGGCAAGTCGCCAATGCTGCGCGCTGGTTTGAGAAACTTTTGGGAATTCCCTCGGGCTGCATTGTGTTTATTCGATCGGACGGTCAGCCGACTAAGCCTACTGATACGGTTGGATCACTGAGAGCCAAGGGAAAGCCCGCCGCAAGGACTTAGTATTTGCTGTATGAATGCGCTGACCACTTGGTCCAAAATCATCTGATTTTGGGACGCGCAATCCATCCAAACTTAAATCGCATTATCAAGCACATGCAGCGTGCAGTTGTTAGAGGTTTTTGGGCGGGCGGTCCGCACCACGACTCGGGCGCAGCCTTTGGCTTAAAAGTAGCAACTTTCTTTGCGTGTCACCCTTCATCCAAGCTCAAAAGCCAGAAATGACAGCGCAGACCACATATCAGGTTAGCCGACTTACCAGGGGAGTGAAAGACAACCGGCATACATAAGCGCGTTCTTGGTGGGCATTCCTGCGGGCAGCTATGACACGCTTTTTGTGTCGTGCGTTTTTGATTGGCGGTGTGGGTGGTATGATGAACGCGTGTCGCGCGTGCATCGGGCCGAATCTTTTTCGTTACTTTCAATGTGCGCCGAGATGTCGCCCCGATGTCGTGTTTTGGATGAACGAAGAGCCCACTACACCAAGCTCGCTCAGTGGCCCCGCTTGATCGGCAGAAATTTCGCGCCTCCTGATTTCCGCTCAACCCGTTCGTCACTGGGGTGAAATAGGAAAATAGTGTCAAGCCAAAAGACCCAGGCCAACAGCGAATATGCCCAAAGAATTAATCGGGTCATCGACTATCTTCGCAGGAATCTGGATCGCCAGGTGAAACTGGAGGAGCTGGCCAAGGTGGCCTGCTTCTCGGAATTTCATTTCCATCGGATCTTTAGTGCGGTTTCGGGCGAAACCCTGAATAATTTTACGAACCGGCTTCGCCTTGAAAAGGCTGCTCGGCTTCTTCGTTATTCCGGCCAAAGTTTGACCGATATAGCCTTGGATTGCGGTTTCTCATCATCGGCCACTTTTTCGCGTGCCTTCCGGTCCGGCTACGACACTTCGCCAAGTCAGTTTCGAAAAAGCGGCGAGATCAAAAAAAGCAAGATTTGCAAAGAACTCTACTCGGCACAGGAATATCTTCTCCCCATGAGTGCGGAAGAAAAGAGGGTTGCTTTTCCAGTGAGATTGATCGACGTTCCCGAAAGGCAAGTCGCCTATATTCGGGTTACGAATGCCTTCGAAATGGACAGGGTACTTGCCGCCCTCAAGACGATGATCGAATGGGCCAAATCCCAGGGCATTTTTTCGCAAGGAACTCTATTCGGAATGTCGGTGGACGATCCACACGTGACCCCAAAACATCTTTATCGATATGAGGTCTGTCTTGCGTCGTCTCTTCCCTTTGATTGCATGGAGGGAATGTCGAAATTGAAAATGCCAGCCATGCGATATGCCGCCACCAGGGTTTCCGGCGACATCCGTAAGGTAACTACAGCGACGGACTACCTTTTCAGAGGCTGGCTTATCAATAGTAACTACGAGCCCGAGCATGCGCCCGGACTTGAGGTTTTCTTAGACAAAGAAACCGCGATGGATTGGTCGCATTTTGAACTGGATCTATGCATACCTGTTCGGAAACTGACAAAGATGAGGAGCTAAAATGAAATTGATAAGGATGATTCCGGCTGCGGCTGCTCGAAAAATCTATCTTGGGGTCCCGCTTGTTTTGCTCCTGGTGCCGGCGTTCGCCCAATCGCCTCCGGCGAAAATACTGTACGTCGGCGCGATCTCGATCAATCCATGCCAGGACGCGAAAGTTCTTGGCGACTGGTATTCGCGGTTTGGAATCGAGACCAAGGAATACCAGGGGGGATATTACGGCCAACTCAACACCGCCGCTGGCCCTTTTTTCTTTGGCATCCATCCTAAAAAAGCTGATGCTCCGAATAAGTGTTCAGCGAGTGTTTCAGTCGTATTTCGCGTCGAAAATTTCGAAAGCAGCTTGTTGGCCGCGAAAAGTAAAGGACTCTCGCCCGATTCGACCGAAAAAGATCCGGACCAAGGGCAGTTTGCGCACTTTCACGATCCAGACGGCAACGAAGTTACTATCTGGGGAGGAAAAATATGAACCTTATTGATGGCATCGGTGGAGTGTTTTTGTTCTCCAACAATCCCAAGCGGTTGGCTGAGTGGTATCGCGAGAACCTCGGCATCAGTTACGAGGAGAGCCCAGACTGCAGCTCCATTTATAAATCTTTTGCCTATAGGGATTTCTCGGATGCTTCGGTCAAGAGAACGACAACGTGGGCCATCTTACCTTCCGATAACGACATTAACGGTAAGCCCCGCACTGGCCAAATCAACTATCGCGTAAGAAGCATGACGGAAACTCTTTCTCATCTCCAGTCGAAGGGGGTGGCGATTGATAAGAATGAAGACTGCGAATATGGGAAATTCGCATGGGTAACAGACCCGGATGGCAACAAGATTGAACTTTTCGAAGAGCCACCCGAATCGATTTAGGTGGGTAGAAATCGGTTTGTGAAGTCTGCGAACTAAGGACAAGACTCGTATCGAGGTAGGGTTCATTCATGTCCGTACCGCGCCGTTTCTCGGCCACAATCCCGCGAAGTAACCACCTAACATAGTTTCCGATTGCCCCGTAATACGACAGAATGCGTAAGCGCGGCCGAACAAAATGTAGCGCGGCGTCGTTCTCAATTGACAACTACTGACACGGTCGCAGATACTGCATCCTGCGCATGTAGGATGCAGCGGCACCTCACCGAAGGGCAATGCCCACCTACGATCTCATCGTGGAGGCCCACATGCCCAATCTAGAGAACCTCAAAAAGCAAGCCAAGCTTATATTGCGGTGGCATCGGGAACGCCACTATCCCGTCGCCGCACAAATCCGCGGGCACTTGCCCCGTTTTCTGAATATGCCCGACTCCGAGATTCTTGCGGCGAGCTTTAAGCTCAGCGATGCGCAAGAAATGGTCGCAAGACTGCAAGGGTTCAAGAGTTGGCAAGCCATGAAAACTGGACTTTCGACCACATCGCTCAAAGTGAAATCATCGCCCTTCAAAGCAACGATTGTCAGTGCAGAGCCGCAACTGTTCGTTACCAATATCCAGAAATCGTGCGAATTTTTCAGTGAAAAGTTAGGCTTTTCGCTTGTATTCAGTTACGGCAACCCCCCCTACTATGCACAGGTGGGTCGCGACGCGGCGCGTCTCAATCTAAGGTGTGTCGAGCGACAAGGGATCGAGTCGACGGTCCGCGATCGGGACGAACTGTTGTCGGTATCTATGACCGTCGCTACAGCGGACGAGATCAAGCTGCTGTTTCTTGAGTTTCGGTCGGTTGGTGTTGCCTTTCACCAGACGCTGAAAAAGCAGCCTTGGGGCGCCAAGAATTTCGTCGTCTAGGATCCGGATGGGAACCTGCTGCTGTTTGGTGGACCCGCAAACTAACAGTTACCAAACCGAAGTGTGCTGATCGAGCATGAATAGTCGTCCACTCGTCCATAACGGATTTTCTCCGTATACGCCGTCAACCCCTCGAAATCCAACTTTTATTCATCTTCTTCGACCGAGCTTTCGGCGCTTCTGGGCTCCCGAACGGGGCGCGGCCTTGCTGGTCACAAATCTGTAGGCCATGCCGAGCAAGTCCCGCAATACATCGGGATTGACGCGGGACAGGCGAACCAGCACGGCGTCATAGTTGATGTAGTGGTCCGTCACATAGTAAACATCGGGATCCGCAGCGAGGAGATCAGCACGATCATCGAAATCCACGCGAACGACAAGCGAACCGGGTTCGGCCGAGCGGTTAGCAGGGACACACGCCAGGAGTTTTCCATGGACCTTGAGTGCCGGGAACCCGTACGCTTTGCTCTCCTCAACGCCCGGCAAAGTAAGTCCGATATTCCGTACGTTGTCGAATTCGATTGTGCTTCTGGGCATTGGTCAGCGCGATTCCGTAGGACTCATTGCTCTTCCTTGGCTCGGCATAGGCATAAACCCGCATCCGTAGTTTGACGTGGCTGTGATTATCCGCAGGAGCCGGGACCATTTCAACATAATTCCTGATAGGTCTAGTGACCAGACAAAGTGCCTTCGGGTCCAGAAAGAGGATTCCGGACTGTTTGTTGCTCACTCGGAAGTAATTTCCGTTTGTGCCGTGATCCATGAAAAATCGTCAGAGCGACATTTACAGTATTCTTCGGTGTGCTGAAGATACATTTCGTAGGTTTCGGGAGTGTTCAGACATCGAACACTGCGTCGATCTCGAGTTGCATGGGCCTGCTGCTCTCTCACGGGGCGGACAATTGATTCCAGGAATCGGCCGCATTCATTCATGCTCACTTCGTGGTCAGAGCTAACGACTTTCCCTGCTGCCCTCGCGGTGGGGGTGTCGCTATCTCAAATAATCCGGCAAGAACGGGTACAAGTTGCCTGGACGAAGGATTAAACTGACCGTCTACGCCACCTTTGGCCACAGGTCTCAGTACTTCTGGCGATTGGGGTTGAGTTTTTTACGCTCGCGCGAAAAATCGCGCAACGCTGGGAATACGTTTGAGTTTGTACAGTCGGGCCCAGCAAACCCATGCGAGGGTAAGCATGAAAAGTGGGCGGAAATTCAGCGCGGCAACATTTTTTGCGGGGCCCAACTCTTTTACTCAATCTTGGAACATCTGGACCGCAAAAACCTGACATGGAACAAGATGTAAGGGCCAAATCTCAATTGCTGTGATGGGCACCGGATTCTTTTTCTCCTTTATTTGTTGAGCCCGCTAACCTCCGCGAATGCAATGCAAACAAAGTGTTTATTAAGGTCAGCTTTCCTAAACATCCCGCCTTCTTCACGAGGGTCCAGTATTTTGACACGATGCGGAAGCTCTCTGATCGCCGAACACCCAGGGTCTTCGAAACCGGCACAAGCTTACCGCTCCAAATCACTTCAATTTAGAGTTGCCTAAAATCGATACAATCTGAAAGCCTATGGACACCTCTTCGTTCGACCCCATTTCTAGGCCTTTCATTTCACCCATAAGTTGTTGAGAATACTAGGACGAAAAAACAAAAGGCCCCATGTGTTTGGTGATTAGAATGCATCGACGAACATCATCCCAGGGAGATGGCGAGGTAATGTGAACAAGATTCAACAAACAATGCTGGCGAGAGTCCTAGAGGTGAAGGATGATGAGTTGCAATTTGGCATTTGGACTAATCCTGATTCCCATAACAAGTTGAAAAAACCAACCTCGACTGAATCGGCGGCTGATGGAGAGCGAGAACTATGAGAGTATTTAAACCTCACGCGGATGTCTCAACGGAATCATCCCCGCCGATTCACATTGTACTCACACGAGTAGCGCTCCTACTATCCGCAATCTTATTTCAAGTTTGGGGCCTCTTTGCGCAGCAGAACAAATTTCCCGTGTTTACTCGAGTGGAAGAAATCCGCAAATTTACGCCAGATCAATCCCAGCCCAAGACGCCGGTAATGTTAGACGGTGTCATCACTTATAACTCCCCAGAATGGGGCGTGACTTTCTTTCAGGACTCCACAGGGGGGATTTTCCTGATGACACGCGGCACGAACGCTCAAGTCCGCGCCGGCGATCTGGTGAGCGTGAAAGGGATTATTGGTCCTGGCGAATTTGCCCCTGTGGTTGACAATCCTAAGATCAGCGTTAGGGGTAAGGCTCCAATGCCCTCCACTCATCGCTTTCCGCTCGAGGACCTGCTGTCAGGCGAAGAGGATAGTCAGTGGGTCGAGGTCCGTGGCATCGTGCACTCGGTGAGTTTCGAGAATGAAATACCTCCGACCATGACCAAGGGGCCGTCAGTTCTGGTGCTGGGCATTTCTGCCGGCAATAACAAATTCAAGGCTTGGGTCAAGGAGTTTCCGCAACATAAGAACTATGCGTCACTGATTGATTCCGAAATCACTATTCGCGGGGCATGCGGAACCCTATTCAATGACAAGAGACAATTGGTTGGCATTCAGCTTTTCGTCCCCGACTTGGGTCAGGTCCTCATCGAAAAGGCCGCGAGCCCTGACCCCTATGCGCTCCCCATCCTCCCTGCGGACAGCCTGATGCAGTTCTCGCCCAAAAAGGCTTCTGGCCACAGACTTCGGGTGCAGGGTGTGGTAACACTGGTCAAACAAGGCCGATACATTTTTGTCCAGGATGCGTCCGGCGGAGTCATTGTGGAGAGCGCCCAAACCGACGCTATTGAGCCCGGGGACCGCGTGGATGCCGTGGGGTTTCCAACTATGGGTCAATATGCTCCCCTATTGGAAGACGGCGAGTTTCGGAAAGTTGGGCACGGATTCATGCCAGTTCCCATTGACCTTACGAATGCAACGAGCTTGAGCGGCGCGCAGGACGCCCAACTCGTCAGAATCCAAGGACAATTGATCAATCAATCGATCCAGGGCGAAGAAGTCGTTTTGTTAATACAGACGGGAAGCCACACATTCACAGCGCGCCTGGCTAGTGGCGCGCTTGAAAAGGTAATGCGCTCCATCCCGGTGGGCAGCCGTCTTGAGACGACAGGCGTATGGTCGGTCGAAACCGACGCCTATCGGAACCCGACGGCGTATCGGGTATTTCTCCGATCCGCAAGCGACATCGTCGTCCTCGAACGCCCATCTTGGTGGACGGGATGGCGAATTGTCGGGCTACTCCTGATACTCGTTGGCATCATCTCCTTAAGCGCAGCTTGGGTACGGGTTTTGCGCAGACGAGTCGATGAACGAACAGAAACCATTCGCGCCACCCTGGATTCTACGGCGGACGGAATTCTGGTTGTAAATTCCACAGGAACAAATGCGACTTACAATAACAAATTTGCAAAGATGTGGGGCATTCAGGAGCCTCACCTAAAACCACACTCCAAAAACACAGCGTTCGATTCCCTTCTTAATCAAATTACTGATCCGGACAAGTTTGTTGAAGCAATTCTGCCCGCAGATGTGGATCAAGAGGTCCAAACTGAAAACGTCATCGAGTTCAAGGACGGGCGCGTTTTCGAGTGCCATTCAGAACCGCAGCAAGTGTATGGAAGGAGCGTGGGACGGGTGTGGGGATTCCGCGACGTCACCGAACGTAAGAGGGTGGAGCGGGAACTCGAACAGGAAAGACATTTGCTGGGAGCTCTGCTCAATAGTTCCGTGGATTCTATTTATTTCAAGGATCGCGAAAGTCGAATTCTGCGAACCAGTAAGTTCAACGCCCTCAAGTTGGGTCTCAAGGACCCACTTGAAACTGTAGGCAAAACAGATTTTGATTTTTTTTCCAAGGAGCACGCCCGCCAGGCATTCGAGGACGAGCAAAGGATTATCAAGACGGGCCAGCCTTTAGTGGGGATCGAAGAGAAGGAAACTTGGCAGGACGGACGTGAAACTTGGTCATCGACAACGAAAATGCCTCTTCGAGACACTCAAGGTCACATCATAGGGACAATGGGCATCTCCAGAGACATCACAGAGCGCAAACGCGTGGAGTCAGATCTCAAAGCGGCCAAGGAATCCGCCGAGGCCGCCAACCGCAGCAAGAGCGAATTTCTGGCCAACATGAGCCATGAGGTTCGAACTCCCATGAACGGCATCCTTGGCATGACCGAACTTGTTCTCGGAACAGAACTCGATCGGGAGCAGCGCGAGTACCTTGAGATGGCAAAGTCCTCTGCTGACTCTTTGCTCACGGTCATCAATGACATCCTGGATTTTTCCAGAATGGAAGCCGGAAAACTTGAGCTGGAGCTGATTGAATTTAACTTGCGCGACAGCTTGGAGCAAACGATGAGAACGCTCGCATTGCGGGCTCACCAAAAGGGGTTGGAGCTGGTTTGTGACGTCAGGCCTGAGGTGCCGGAAATGATTATCGGCGACCCCAGTCGGCTACGCCAAATCATCATCAACCTGGTAGGGAACGCCATCAAGTTTACCGACAAGGGGGAGATCATCGTTCGTGCAGATTTGGATTCACATCTTGAAGATGCAGTAGGACTTCACTTCGAGGTTTTGGACACTGGGATTGGCATTCCAACGGAGAAACAGCAACTGATCTTCGGAGCTTTTTCCCAAGCAGACGGGTCGGTTACGCGGAAATACGGCGGAACCGGTTTGGGCCTGACAATCTCCGAGAAACTGGTGAAGATGATGCGCGGAGAAATCTGGTTAAAAAGCGAGGAAGGCAACGGTAGCAGTTTTCATTTCACTGCTCCGTTTTCTCTAGCCAAAACTAGTGCTGCAAAGACTACCTTGAACGATGCGATTCTGACTGGCATACCCGTGCTTGTGGTCGATGATAACGCCACCAACCGCCGCATTCTGAATGATGTGCTGATCCGCTGGCAGATGAAGCCCACATTGGCCGATGGCGGCAAAACGGCACTGGCCCTCTTGGAGCGGGCCCGACAAGTCGGCGAGCCATACCCGTTGGTTCTGACAGACGCTCACATGCCGGAAATGGATGGGTTTACCCTGGCAGATCGCATTAAACACAATCCAGGACTCGCGAATGCCACGATTATGATGTTGACTTCGGGAGGACAGCGCGGAGATGCGCTACGCTGCAGAGAATTGGGAATTTCCGCCTACTTGACAAAGCCTATCCGGCAAGCGGAACTTCGAGAAGCCATTGAGACTGTCCTCGCGTCCCAACCCACGACGAAGATTGACCATGGTTTAGTCACGCGGCATTCCCTCCGGAAAGTGAAGCATGGGCTGAGAATCCTTCTCGCGGAAGATAACTTGGTTAACCAGCGGCTGGCGACCCGGTTGCTCGAGAAGCGTGGTCACACGATCGTCTTGGCCGGGAACGGGCGCGAAGTACTCGCCGCACTGGAAAAGTCCCACAATGGCGAATTCGACCTAGTCTTGATGGACATTCAAATGCCTGAAATGGGAGGTCTCGATGCGACCGCAGCTATTCGCAAACTTGAGAAATTAACCGGGATGCATCTTCCCATCATTGCGATGACCGCCCACGCTATGAAAGGCGACCGTGAGCGTTGCTTGGCCGCGGGCATGGATGGCTATGTCCCAAAACCGATCCAGGTTGAGGAGCTTGTTTCAGCCATTGATAGTGTCCTCCCTGCACTCGCTGCCAAGCAAATCAACTCTCCCGAGGATGCAATCGACCAGGCCGCACTTTTGAGTCGGGTAAACGGCGATAGAGAGCTTCTAGCCGAAATGGCGGGCCTGTTCCTCCGCGACTGCCCGAAACACATGGCAGAGATTCGTCAGGCGGTTGCGCGTCGGGATTCGAAAGCCCTTGAAGTCGCCGCGCACACTCTTAAAGGTTCGGTGAGTAATTTCGCCGCCGAGACGGCCTGCACATCGGCACAGCGGCTCGAATCCATGGGCCGCGAAGGCAACTTGAATGATTCAGAAAGCGTTTTTCACTTTCTCGAAGCCGAAATTGAGGATGTCAAACATTCATTAGGAGCAATAACCAAAGGAGTTTAGTTATGAGGATTCTGATAGCCGAAGACGACCCGGCTTCGCGGCGTCTGCTGCAGGTCATGCTCCAGAAATGGAATTTTGATGTGGATGTGGCAACCAACGGTGCAGAGGCATGGCAGATGCTTCAGAGTGAAGCGGCGCCGCGCATCGCGATCCTGGACTGGATGATGCCGGAGATGGATGGGATTCAGGTTTGCCAGAAAATTCGTGAGCTAAGAGCCGAGCCCTATACCTACGTTATCCTCTTGACGGCGAGAGGGCAAAAGGAGGATGTTGTCGAGGGGATTGAAGCAGGGGCGGACGATTACCTCAGCAAGCCCTTTGACAGTGGCGAGCTTAAGGCTCGTCTCCGTTCAGGAATGCGCATTCTTGAATTACAAGAATCGCTGATCACTTCGCGCGACGCCCTTCGATTCCAGGCAACCCACGACAGTTTGACGGGTCTTTGGAATCGCGGCGCCACATTGGATGCCTTGCGTCGGGAATTGTCCCGCGCAGACCGCCAGGGCTCACCAGTTGCATGAATCATGGCTGACCTGGACCATTTCAAGCACATCAACGATACCCTCGGACACTTGGTGGGCGATGAAGTCTTGCGCGAGGCGGCAAGAAGACTGAGTTCTGGTGTCAGGCTTTACGACTGGGTGGGGCGCTATGGAGGAGAAGAATTCATGGTAATCCTCCCGGGATGTAAAGTTGCTGATGCCGTGAAGCAGGCTGAAAGGCTACGCGCTGAGATCTCCTCGAAGCCATTCGAAAGCTCGGGTGGGCTCATTCCGGTCACCTTGAGCCTTGGCGTGGCCGGAGGCCTCAATTCAAACCTAGAGGAATCGACTTCCTGGGTAGGGGCCGCCGACCAGGCCCTATACAGGGCAAAGGCAAAGGGCCGAAACTGCGTGGAGCGATCTACGGGAGTTCATTGGTGCCTCGCGGCCTAAGGGTCCTGTGAAGGGGTCGGAGGCGAGTTTATTGACGGCCACATGGCCTCAACCAAATGCGACAAACACACTTGGAAGCTCAAAGATATGAGATTGCTCACGGCGATTCGAGAGCACTTGAATTTGCCGCGCACCCACTCAAAGGTTCGGTGGGTGATTTCGCTGCCGAGGCGCCACTCGCAGCAGCACTGCGGCTTGAAACGATGGGCCGCCAAGGCGAACTTGAAGATTCTAAAGTTGTCTTTCAATCTCTCGAAATTGAAATCGAAAATCTAATACTTTCATTATGGGCAATAACCAGAGGACTTGAGTAATGAGGATCTTGATTGCCGAGGACAACGAGGTGTCACGGCGGCTACTCGAGCTTTATTTGATCCGATGGGGCTACGAAGTCGTGACGGCTATTGACGGGATCGAGGCGCTTCATATCCTCGGCAGTGAAAACAGTCCTTCAATCGCAATCCTCGACTGGATGATGCCTGGTAAAGATGGCCTCGAGGTTTGCCGGACCATTCGCCAGACCCAAAAATTGTCGCCAGCTTATATAATCCTTCTCACGGCAAGAAACGGCAAAGCCGATATAGTGCAAGGTCTGGAGGCCGGAGCGGACGACTACATTTCCAAGCCTTTCGACCGCGAGGAGCTCCTAGCGCGTGTCCGAGTGGGTGTCCGATTGATCGAATTGCAGCGAAAGCTGGCCGAGCGTGTGGACGAGTTATCCCACGCCCTTCAGCAGGTGAAGCAGCTTCAGGGTCTGCTTCCCATTTGTTCATATTGCAAGAGAGTCCGCGACGATAACAATTACTGGCAACAAGTGGAGAAATATATCAGTCAACATTCAGAGGCGCAATTCAGTCACTGCGTCTGCCCAGACTGCTTTGAAAACGTCGTGAGGCCAGAGCTCAACAAATTCGCGCCCCAAAAGGAAGCCGGAAAATGAGCAGTATCCCGAATGCTCGCCAGGACAGCAAGCTCTCAATTCCCCACCAAAGTGGACGGCAAGGTGGGGAAAATCACCCGGTCCAGGGAGAAAGTCCGTCGCGAATTCCCGCCAGTCCCAGACCTTTGAGCTGGAGCGGGGCGCCACTTTACAAGCAAGTTCTGTTGGCTGCAATTTATTTGGCTCTTTTTCTACTCCTGGACAAATCATCTACCGCAGCCCAATTGTGGACAGGTGCGGCTGCATGGTATCTGCCCGTGGGGCTGACCTTGGCGTTGCTCCTGGTTGGCGGATTGCGGTATGTGCCTATCGTATTCATCGCTTCCATAATAGGCGCAGTTTTGAATTATCACCGGCCACTTGCCTCCTGGTGCGGTGTCCCTGGCTCGATCGCGATTTACCTGCCAATCATTGGCATCGCTTCGCTCCTGCGAGGACGATTGCGCATAGATCTAGAGCTCCGACGCCTTCGAGACGTGGCGCAATTTGCCTTGGTCTCTCTTGGTGCGGAAATCCTTGCCGCCATTATCGGAGCATTGACGATGTTAGGCGACGGCTACATCAGTCGGGCTGACTTCCTCAAGAGTACGATCGTATGGTGGGTTGGGGATGCGATTTCTTTCACTGCCTTCACCCCCTTTTTGTTGTTGTTTGTGGCGCCCCGAGTCGACAGGTGGATGAGGGTTGGAACTCCCCATGGGGAACCCGCGAAAAGAAAGAGGCGTCGTGTCGCACCCCTCGAGGCTTTGGAGCGGGCAGCTCAATTCGCTTCTATTGTCGTTGTCGTCTGGCTGGTATTTGGCCCTGCATCTCTGGCGACTTATCCACCTTTCTATCTTCTCTTCATCCCAATTCTTTGGGTGGCTATCAGGGATGGTCTGCCGGCGGCAGCTTTGATTACTTTCAGCCTCAACGTTGGATTGATGATTGCGGCCTACGTCTCCAGCGCCAAAGTGGCCGAGCCGAATCAGCTTCAATTTGTCATGCTGACGCTTTCGGTGACAGGCTTGAGCGTTGGCTCTATTCTCACAGAGCGAAAGCGGGTTGAGAATGAGCTCCGCCGCAGTGAGGCCTACCTTTCAGCAGGCCAGAGACTTAGCCACACGGGCAGTTGGGCATGGAATCTTGGAACAGGCGAACTCTTCTGGTCGAAAGAGACTTATCGCATTTTTGGCTTCGATCCGTCTGAGGTGCAAGCGTCCTTATGCGACACGTTTCTTCAGAGGATCCACCCCGAAGACCGGCCCAAAATTAGGCGGGGGCTTGATGCTGCGTCTATCGATACCAAGCAGGTCGAAACCGACTACCGAATCGTTCTCCCCGATGGCTCGCTCAAGCACATCCATGACGTGGTTTACCCTGTGACCGACGAGTCTGGCGAGGTTTTCGAAAGATATGGCGTGATCATGGATACTACAGAGCACAAGCAAACCGAGGAAGAATTAAGAGCGGCCAAAGAGGCAGCGGAAGCGGCAAACCGAGCCAAGAGCGAGTTTCTTGCCAACATGAGCCATGAAATTCGCACTCCCATGAATGGGATCCTGGGCATGACCGAGTTGACGCTCGATACCGATCTAACCTCGGAGCAGCGCGACTACCTTGGGATGGTGAAGTCTTCGGCGGATTGCTTGCTGACCGTTGTCAACGAAATTCTAGATTTTTCCAAAATTGAATCGGGGAAGTTCGAAATCGACTCTATCGATTTCAATTTACGGGAATGTTTGGAGCAGTCGATCAAAACGGTAGCTTTGCGAGGGCAACAGAAAGGATTGGAAATGTTGTGTGAGGTGTGGCCGAATGTCCCGGCAGTCGTCGTGGGTGATCCGATGCGCCTCCGCCAAATCATCATCAACCTGGCGGGAAACGCAATCAAATTCACCGAAGCCGGCAAGGTGACTCTCAGAGTCCAATTGGAATCGCAATTGGAGAATGGAATCACTCTGCAATTTGCAGTTTCGGACACGGGATGCGGCATTCCCCCGGAGAAATTGGACCTTATTTTCGGAGCATTTTCGCAAGCTGACGGCTCCGTCACTCGGAAGCACGGCGGAACAGGCCTTGGATTAACCATTTCCAAGAAACTTGTCGAGATGATGGGTGGAAGAATCTGGGTTGAGAGTGAGGTTGGCAAGGGTAGTACATTTCGATTCACGGCAAGGTTCGTATTGCAAAATGGCTTTGCTCAACACCATTCGGATGTCGACGGTGATGGTCGCAAGCACTCATTGGGGCCGCTCCAACAAATCTCCTAAAGCTCGAATTTCGACGGGGCATGCAGCGACTCATGGCCCTAGGGCCAACACCGCGATCCGCGAAAAGGAAAGGTTGTCCAGGAATCACATTCCGATCATTACAATGACAGCCTACGCCGCAGAAAGCGATCGCGCCCGCTGTATTTCGGTTAGTATGGACAATTACGTCTCCAAGCCCATTTGACCTGTCGACCTTTATGCAGCTATCGAGTCCGTAGCGTCACCACAGTAACGTGTCTCGCAGTCGTAGAGCTACTTGAAGCTCGGACATATGACTCGACTAGCATTCGCGCATCCTCTCCAGGCCCTTCATGAGCAATCCCTCTGCCTGCTATTCGGAACCTAATTAAAGCATCATTCAGGGGATGAATTCCTTTCCGTCTCCCCCCGGTTATGAGCCAATCTTGAATATTCGGATTATCCAAAGGCGCCCCCTAAAGAGAGGCTGATGATCCCTTGGTTGAGCATGGAGACCCGAAACTTATCTGGGGCTTTCGGATTGGTCTGGGAATTGGCTCAGCAGGGTGCGGGTTAGCTGGAAGAACCCATCTATAGTAAATAAATGCGAATAGCAATCATTGATTGGAGTTAAGATGAGTGTGGCCTATTACTCCAAAATCGTCCTTGATCTTCATTCCAGAGGACGGACCAATGACCTCTCCAAGCCTGGTGATGGTCGGTCACCACGAATACTATCTAGTGGCTCTGTCTGTCTTGGTTTCGATGCTGGCCGCATATGCCACACTCGAGCTTGCCGGACGTGTGATCGGAGCTTCCGCCAGGGCCCGATTACCATGGCTGATTGGTGGTGCTGCGGCGAGTGCAATCGGAACTTGGTCAATGCACTTCACTGCGATGCGGGCCTTCACTTTGCCGGTTCAAGTTTGGTATGACTGGCCCACGGCACTACTCTCTCTGCTACCTGCCATTTTTGCCTCTTCGGTAGCCATTCTTGTCGTGAGTCGGCGAGAATTAAAGTCTCTTCGCACTATTGCAGGCGGCATCCTTATCGGTGGGGGCATCGCGGTCTTACACTATACCGCCATGGCTTCGATGCGGTTACCTGCAATGTGCCATTATTCTCCCGCGCTTGTCACCCTTTCTGTGTTGCTCGCAATCCTGGTTTCTGTCGCGCCCTTGCGGCTGATGTTTCTCTCTCTGGATGAGCCAGCCGCCTGGGGATGGCGTAAGGCTGCAAGTATATCTTTGCTGGGGATGGCCAATCCGGTCATGCATTACACCGGGATGGCGGCTGCAACGTTTACGCGCTCACCGGTCGTCCCAAACCTGTCCCATGCTATGTCAATTTCTACGATCGGCCTCCAGGTATTTACGATCATTCCGCTGATGGTCCTCACGATTGCCTTGGTTGCATCGCTGGTAGATCAGTTGCGGAAGAATGAAGACCGCCTCCGGCAAATTATCGACACAATTCCGACGATGGCCTGGAGCGTTCGGCCCGACGGCGTTGTTGATTTCCTCAATCAACGCTGGGTGGACTATTCCGGCCTTTCTTTGGAGCAGTATGTTCAGGAGCCGACGCGCCCCATTCATCCCGATGACATTCCCAGAATCATGGAAAAGTGGCAAGCGGGAATGGCGGCGGGAGAACCGTACGAGCAGGAAATGCGCTTGCGGCGCGCCGATGGGGAATATCGCTGGTTTCTGGTTCGCACCGCGCCACTTCGCGACCAGCAGGGAACCATCTTCAAGTGGTACGGGGTATCCATCGATATTGAGGACCGCAAGCAAGCGAACGAGGAACTACGGCAGGCTGAGGATCGCATTCGCGCAATCTTGGATTTCAGTCCCAATTGGATTTTCTTGAAAGATACGGAAGGTCGCTACCTCTTGGTGAACAAAGAGGTCGAGAGAGTTTTTCGTGTAAGTCAGGACCAGATCAAAGGGAAAACGGATAGCGAGATCTTTCTCTCTGAACACGCTGCTGAATATCGAGCGAATGATCTTAAGGTGCTTCGTGAAGGCGTTAGCATGGAATTTGAGGAGGTCGCCGACCTGAAGGACGGACCGCATACAAGTATCGTCCACAAATTCCCGCTCTTCGATACTCACGGAAATATTTACGCAACTGGAGGTGTTGCCACTGACATTACCGAACGCAAGCGAGCGGAAGAGGCGCTCCGTAAGAGCGAAGAGCGCTGGCGGTCCGTTTTTGAAAATTCCGCCATAGGTGTGGCGCTGACGGACCTCAATGGCCAGTTCCTGGCGACCAATCCTGTGTATCAGAAAATGGTGGGTTACACCGAGGAGGAACTGCAGGGGCAAACTTTTCTTGACATAACTCACGAAGACTACCGCGAAGCCAATTGGACGCTCATCGACGAGCTGCTGGAAGAAAAACGACTGCAGTTTCAGATCGAGAAGCAGTATCGGCGCAAGGATGGCAGTTCGATATGGGTGCGCAAAACCGTTTCTCTGGTGCCGGGCAGCGAGAGCGTGCCGCGATTCATAATGGTCCTCTCCGAAGACATCACTGAACGAAAAAGGGCGGAAAAAGCCCTGCGCAAAAGCAGGGAGCACCTGCGGCTGGTCATCGACACAGTTCCTGCACTCATTTATACCGCCCTGCCTGATGGCGGTCTCGATTTTCTCAACCAACGGTGGCTCAACTACGTTGGGCTTTCATTGGAGGACTTATCAGGCTGGAAATGGATGACTGTAATTCATCCCGAAGACGTTGCAGCACTAGTGGAAAAGTGGCGCGCAGTCCTGGCAACGGGAGAGCCATTTGAACACGAAGCGCGCGTCCGGCGGGCTGATGGAGAATATCGCCGGATGTTCCTACGCAAAGTGCCTCTGCACGACGAGCGGGGAACCGTTGTCAAATGGTATGGATCCGGCGTGGATATCGAGGACCGAAAGCGGGCGGAGGACGACTTAAGGGGGCAGAAGGAAATCCTGCAGAAAATATTTGACAACGTTCCCGCCATGATCGGATTTGTAGGTCAGGACGGCAAAATCAAGCTCGCCAACCGGGATTGGGAGCGGACTTTGGGATGGACTTTGGAGGAAGTGCTCGGACAAGATCTGGACGTATTTGCAGAACTGTATCCTGACCCTAAGTACCGCCAGGAAGTCATGGAATTCGTGTTCAGATCAAACGCCCAATTTGCTGATTTCAGAACCAGAGTACGAGATGGCCGCATGATCGACACGTCGTGGGCTAATGTCCATCTCGCCGATGGAACGACCATTGGAATCGGACGCGATATCACCGAGCGCAAGCGGGCCGAACAGGCGCTACGAAACAGTGAAGAACAATATAGAACGGTTATTCAGGCAGCAACCGATGCCGTCATCAGTTTTGACGAGAACGGTAAAATACTTCTCGCCAACGCCGCGACTACGGGAGTTTTTGGGTACACTCCGTCAGAATTGATCGGAAATCCTCTGACGATCTTAATGCCGGAATTCTTGCGCAAGCTGCATGAAGCGGGCTTCCAGCGCTATCTGAAGACGGGTGATCGACACCTGAACTGGCAGGGAACAGAGTTGATTGGGCTGCGGAAGACTGGAGAGCAGTTTCCGGTCGAGGTCTCATTCGGGGAGTTTATAGAGGACGAGCGCCACATCTTTACCGGCTTCATCCGCGACATTACCGAGCGCAAGCGAGCGGAAGAAGAGCTACAACAATCGCGCGACCAGTTACGCGCGCTCGCGGCACGCCTTCAAAATGTCCGTGAGGAAGAAAGGACGAGGGTGGCGCGCGAAATCCATGATGAATTGGGCCAGGCTTTGACGGCCATCAAGATCGACTTGAGTTCTTTGATTCACGACATGCCTGCTGAAAAGAAGGAAAAGTCGGAGTCTACCTTGAAACTAGTGGATGATACGATTCAATCCGTGCGCCGAATCTCCACCGAACTTCGGCCAGGTATCCTGGATGACATGGGGCTGGGGGCTGCCGTTGAGTGGGCCGCTGAAGAGTTTGAGGTTCGTACGGGAACGAAGTGCCGAGTCAGCCTGCCGAAGGCGAAGATTGCGTTGGATCCTGAACGTGCGACGGCGGTCTTTCGCATATTCCAGGAGACTCTGACTAATGTCGCGAGGCACGCCAACGCGACTGAGGTGGAGGTGCAACTAGCCCTTGAGAATGGAAATCTGATTCTGGAAGTTCACGATAATGGCAAAGGCGTGAACTCAGAACAATTCCCGGCGGGGAAATCTCTGGGAATCCTTGGAATGCGCGAGCGGGCCTTGTTGCTGGGAGGCGAACTCGAAATCAGCAGTGCTCCTGGCAAAGGCACTACCGTGAGGGTTGGGGTTCCCGAAGGCAAGCACAAAAAACCGGAGTAACTCATGTGATTAGAATTCTCATTCTGAACTAAACAGCGGTGCAGGCGACCACCTCCTACACCTTATGCAGAAAACTCATGTCGTCTTGGTTGCCGACCTCGTGCTGATGATTTGACAGCAGGGATTGGCGAGTATTTAATCAACAATCGAATGGAGGAACCCGCCATGGAAATGAACATCACGTACGACACGCCATTGGTGGCTGCCCTCGAAGAAGTGACACCACATGATCACCTATCACTGGTCTATGAGACCTCGGAGGATCACTACTCCGTTGCCATTCCGTTCATCCGGATCGGCCTCGAACGCGGCGAGAAGTGCTTCTACATCGCCGACGCTGGGACGGAAGGGGCCGTGCGGGAAGCGATGCATGCTCAAAACATCGACGTCGACCATGCCACCGCGGCCGGCCAGCTCGTAGTCGTGCCGATGGAGAAAGCGTTTCTGCATCTGGGAAGGTTCGATGCGGAATGGATGCCCACGCTCTGGAAGGACAAGACGGCCGAGGCGTTGCAAGAGGGGTTTTCGGCGCTACGCGCGACAGGTGAGACTGAATGGGTTCTCTGCGGCGCGCCGGGACTCGAGCGGTGGATGGAATACGAAAGTCGGCTCACGCAGGTGCTGGGCGGCCTCAATTGTTTCGCTTTGTGCCAGTACGACCGCCTACGCCTTCCGCCGGAGCTCATCGTGGATGTCATCAGCACCCACCCGACGGTTATCTATCGCGGCGTCGTCTGCCGGAACATGTATTACGTGCCGCCCGATGAATATCTGGGTGGAGGCAAAGCGGCCCTTGAAGCCGAACGACTGCTGAATACCCTTCGGGAACGCGCGGAGATTGAGTTTACCCTCCGGCAACAACGCGACGATTTGCGTCGTTCGTTCGACCAGTTGCGAGCCCTCTCCGGAAGGCTACAACTTGTTCGTGAGGAAGAAAGGACGAGGGTGGCGCGGGAGATCCATGATGAACTGGGACAGGCGCTGACCGCGATCAAGATTGACTTAAGCTCTTTGGTTCACGAGTTGCCGTCAGACAAGAAACTACCCTCTGAGTCCGTCCTGAAACGTGTCGACCAGACGATCCAGTCCGTGCGGCGCATCGCCACAGAACTGCGACCGGGTGTCCTCGATGATATGGGACTCCTGGCTGCCGTCGAGTGGGCTGCGGAAGAGTTTCAATCTCGAACGGGAACCAGGTGTGACATGAACCTGCCAGACGCCAAGATTGTGATTGATCCTGAAAGTGCTACGGCTCTCTTTCGTATCTTCCAGGAGACTCTGACCAATGTGGCGAGGCACGCAAATGCGACTGAGGTCGACGTCCGATTGGCCCGAGAAGACGGTAGTCTTATCCTGGAAGTTCACGACAATGGCAAAGGTGTGAGCTCCGAACAAGTCTCAGCAGGGAAGTCTCTAGGAATTCTTGGAATGCGCGAGCGGGCCTTGCTCCTGGGAGGCGAACTTGTCATCAGCGGCGCTCCAGGCAAAGGTACGACAGTGAGGGTTCGAGTTCCTGATGGCCGCCACAAAAAACCGGAGTAACACATGTGATCAGAGTTCTCATTGCTGACGATCATGCCATCCTTCGTAGAGGGTTAAAAGAGATCCTTGTGCGTGAGCTGAAGGGTGCAAATTGCCAAGAGGCCCAAAATGCCCAGGAGGTTCTCTCCCTGGTACGAAACCACGATTGGGACCTCGTGATTCTCGATGTGACCATGCCCGGCCGGAGTGGGGTTGACGTTCTAGGAGAGCTGAAAGAAATTCGACCAAAGATGCCAGTGCTGGTCCTTTCCATGCATCCTGAAGACCAATATGCGAAGCGCGTGCTGAAAGCTGGAGCCTCCGGCTACATGAACAAGGAAAGTGCCCCCGAAGAACTGATTAAAGCGATCCAAAAGGTCCTATCCGGTGGCCGGTATGTGAGTGCCGCCCTCGCGGAGAAATTTGCGCTGGAGTTGGGTACTGAGGAAGATCGACCTCTCCATGAGGACTTGTCTAACCGGGAATTTGAAGTTCTCAGGATGATTGTTCTGGGGAAGTCGATTTCCCAGATCGCCGAGGATCTCAAATTGAGCGCGACGACTGTGAGCACCTATCGTGCGCGAATTCTGGAAAAGATGAACGTGACAAATAACGCAGAATTAATACTCTACGCAGCCCGCAATCGGCTTTTCGACTTGCAAGAATGAGGGCCTGAGTCCGTCGGCCCCGAGTCTCTTTCAATACAACTCCCCACCAATCCAACATTTAGAACACCTCGGCTCCAAGCTTAGATGAGTTGCGGGCCATTCAGTCTGATCAATTCGGGGGAAATCTGTAGTCGAATTACTACATAAGATTCTGGAATATTCTACGTAAAGTTTTTGACTTCAACGATATCGCGCGCGGTTGGGAAGCACCAAAATGGATGCGCCATATCAGGCATGACTTGACTCGAAAGGTCGAATACTAAGAACCCGCAAATGAATGAAAAGCCCCAATTGGTCATCTCTCAAAATAGCAGCAAGCAGATCGCGTACTGCTGCTCGTTGTGCGGACGGAAGTTTAGTCTTCCGGAAGAGCGGAACCCCAAGGATGCGGTAGCTGAGCTTTTGGGCGAATTCAAGCGGCACGTTCAGGAAGATCATCCGTTGCTTATAGACGATTCAGGATTTGCAAGACGAAAGGAAACCTAAGGAGAGGGATAAGAAACCCAAAACTAGCAGGAGCGGAAAAACATATCCATTGAGGTAGTTATGGCGTTCCGATTGTAATTTTTATACGTTACTTACAGGCTTAAATTTACCCCTTCGAACGCTTTTCTCGCGCCGCCTGCCATATCCCTCTAAGAAGGAAAAAGTTAACGCTCTGCCGGAAAATTGGCCCTTCGCATGCTTGCGTAAGGGCTACATAGCCCAGGCGGATCAGCGTAATTGGAGGTTGCTGATGAGGGATAAGAAACCGCCGACCTTTTCAAAACGAAACATAAACCCCGTTAGCACCTTGAGACAAGCGATTAAGACTCAGTTGATGCTGGACCTGGATCGTTTGTGGTCACTCGAGAAGGATTTGCGGATACATATTGCATGTGAGTAAATAATGTGATTGACTATGGTGGAAAAAAGACGTCGGGTTTGGAATAGAAGATAGCCGGGCCCCCAGTAGGAAATACATCGTCCCACTGGAGATCTCGTGCCTTGGTGGCGGCCATGGGAATCGAGATTTCAAGAACTCCATCGTTTCTTACACCATTCCATTCTTGCAATCCAATAACGGTCTTTCTCTCATATTTTGTTGTTACGAAATTGATAGGCGCGTTCGGGGAACCCTCATTCTTGGGATGGCAGATTCTCCGCTCCGCCTTGCAAGGAGGCAGGATATGAACCGCGGAGGCAAAAGCGGTGCACGAAGTGCACTTCGGGGAATCTCTAATGCGAAGCAGGAAGTGGAACGGAGGGCGAGACTCTTCGACAGCTCCATTTTAAGCGGACCGCAACAAGCCGTCCAGTTCATTACCAACATCCTGGAGTCTTCAACGGAGTACTCGATCATCGGCAAAGACCTTAAAGGCAACATAGTTCTTTGGAACGAGGGAGCAAGGCGCCTTTACGGATACGATCCCGAGGAAGTGGTGGGCAAATCTAACTCCTCGATCCTTCATGTTCCTGAGGACGTTCAAACAGGAAAGCCGCAACAAATCATGGAAGCCGCCCTTCATCAAGGAAAGTGGGAAGGGACACTCAACCGGAGGCGGAAGAATGGTGAGGTGTTTACAGCACGTGTAGTCATTACTCCGCGGCGGGACGGCTCGGGCAAGCCTGTAGGCTTTCTGCTCATCTCTAAGGACATTTCCGATGAGATACGGATGGGCCAGTACGCCCGTAGTTTAATTGAAGCTTCGCTCGACCCCCTAGTCACCATCAGCGTCGATGGAAAAATTACCGACGTCAATGAAGCCACTGTCAAAGTCACCGGGCTTCTTCGAGAAAAGCTGATCGGCACTGACTTTTCCAATTACTTCACCGAACCTGAGAGAGCGCGAGAAGGCTACCAGCGGGTTTTTGCCCAGGGGTCGGTTACGGATTATCCCCTCACCATTCGGCACATTGACGGTCGGCTGACCGACGTGCTCTATAACGCCTCCGTGTATCGCGATTCTCTAGGGAATGTTTTGGGGGTATTTGCAGCCGCCCGAGATGTCACAGAGCGCAAACGGGCGGAGGGAAAGTTCCAAGGGCTCTTGGAATCCGCTCCTGACGCGATCGTGATCGTGGGCAAGGAGGGCCGTATCACTTTGGTGAACGCGCAGACCGAAAAGCTATTTGGTTACAAGAGGGAGGAGTTGCTCGGGCAACGAATAGAAGTGTTGGTTCCGGAGCGCTTCCGGGGCAAACACGTCGGTCACCGAGACGGCTTCTTCGCGGAGCCACGGACCCGATCCATGGGGGCGGGCTTGGAGCTTTATGGATTGCGTAAAGACGGCACTGAGTTCCCTATAGAGATCAGCCTGAGTCCACTTGAGACGGAAGAAGGGGTGCTGGTTTCGAGCGCAATCCGGGACATTACGGACCGCAAGCGGGCGGAAGGGAAATTCCGAGGGCTCCTGGAATCAGCACCGGACGCGATTGTGATTGTGGGCAGGGAGGGTCGCATTACGCTTGTGAATGCCCAGACTGAGATGCTGTTTGGCTACAAGCGGGATGAGTTAGTAGGGCGCCAAGTGGAGATGCTGGTTCCAGAACGCTACCGGGGTAAGCATCCTGGCCATCGGAACAGTTTCTTCTCCGAGCCGCGGGCGCGATCCATGGGAGCAGGGTTGGAGCTTTACGGATTGCGTAAGGATGGCAAGGAGTTTCCTGTAGAGATAAGTCTTAGCCCTTTGGAGACGGAGGAAGGGACGTTTGTCTCAAGCGCCATCCGGGACGTCACCGCCCAAAGGCAAGCCTCCCAGTATGCACGCAGCTTGATTGAGGCCTCGGTCGACCCCCTGGTCACCATCAGCGTCGACGGCAAAATCACCGATGTCAACGAGGCCACAATCAAGGTGACCGGTCTGCCACGCGAACAGCTCATCGGAACCGACTTTTCCAACTACTTCACCGAACCAGAAAAGGCCCGTGAAGGCTACCAACAGGTTTTTGCCAAAGGGTCGGTGACGGACTACCCGCTCACCATTCGGCACGTGCATGGCCGGCTGACCGATGTGCTCTATAACGCCTCAGTGTACCGCGATGGGCTAGGCAAGGTGCTCGGTGTGTTCGCCGCCGCCCGCGACGTGACTGCCCAAAAGCACGCCGAGTCACAGGTGGCCGAGCAGCGAGGGAAAGACCTGGAGCGCCTGGCCGAATTGGAGCGATTCCAGAAACTGACCGTGGGCCGTGAACTTAAAATGATTGAGCTCAAAAAAGAAATTGAAGAGCTGAAGAAGAAGGCGGGGCAACTTGCCACGAGGGGCTGAGCGAATGTCTCCCACAAATACAAGCCAAGACCGCCTTTCGGATGAGCACGGCCAGGATGCGGCAGGAGATTCCGGAATACAGCGCGCGCTGCTGAATATCCTCGAAGACTTCGACGCTGAAAAAGAGCGACTTAAGGGTGTCGAGCGCGCGACGCTGAACATCCTCGATGATTTCGACTCGGAAAGAGTCATCTCCGATCAGAGCCAGCGCGCTCTCCTGAATATCCTTGATGACATGGATACCGAGAAGAGCAAGATAGCCGAGGCCAATCAACAATTAGAAGCCGTGAACCGGGAACTGGAGAACGCCACCTTGGCCAAAGACCGGTTTCTCGCCAGCATGAGCCACGAGCTGCGCACACCCATGAACGCCATTATTGGTTTTTCCGGAATGCTCTTGATGAAATTGTCCGGCCCGTTGAACCCCGATCAGGAAAAACAACTCAGGACAATCCAAACCAGCGCCAAGCACCTCCTCTCACTCATCAATGATCTGCTCGACCTAGCCAAAATCGAATCGGGCAAGGTCGAACTCCATTTGGAGCGCGTGGACTGCCAGAAAATCATCGATGAGGTTGCAATTACGCTTGCCCCATTGGCTGACTCCAAGGGCATTCAATTGGAGATCAACAAAGCCCAAGAGGACATTATTTTGCACACTGACCGCCGGGCCCTCACTCAAATTGTTCTGAACCTTGCTAACAACGCCATCAAATTTACTGAGAGAGGATTTGTCCGGTTGGATCTCCGCCGTGGAACGAATGGGCGGCCATTTGTCGAAATCAGCGTTGCCGATTCGGGAATGGGCATTCCACCCGAAGGCCAAGCTCGATTGTTCAAAGCTTTCGAACAAGTCCATAACTCAAGCAGCCATTGGCAAGAGGGAACGGGCCTAGGGCTGTACCTGAGCCAGAAACTTTCCGCCCTGTTGGGCGGTAAGATCAAGTTCGAAAGCCAATTCGGCATGGGCAGCAAATTCACGGTTTCGATCCCGGAGTAAAGCTCACCCTCCGGTGGGTACGTGAGAGAGGCGGCATGGCGCGGATACTCGTTGCCGAAGATAATCCGAACAATCTCGAATTGATGACCTATCTCTTGAAGGCCTTCGGTCATGAAGTACTGCAAGCCAACAACGGAGAACAGGCGATTGATGTTGCCCGGCGGGAGCGGCCCGATCTCGTTCTAATGGACATTCAAATGCCAGTGATGGATGGCTACGAAGCGATCCGCCGCCTGAAAGAAAGCAATTTGTTCGGCGCCACCCCGATGGTTGCCATCACCGCGCTCGCCATGGTCGGGGATAAGGAAAAAATTCTGCAAGCCGGCTTCGATGGCTACATCTCCAAACCGATTGACCCGGAAACCTTTGTGCAACAACTTGACCCCTACCTTGTGAAGGTACCTGGGGCGACGGGAAGGCGGCCCACTCCCCTAAGGCACGAAGCTGATATTAAAAGCGAGGCACCAGCGAATCGCCCATCTATGCGAAAAGGCGTTTCTGTGCTGGTGGTGGATAATATACCGGAGAATATCCAACTCTTGCGCAGCCTGCTGGAACTCTCCGGTTATGGCGTGGTTTCCGCGAAGAGCGCAGAAGAGGCATTGGGCAAACTCCGCATGAACCATCCTGACTTGATTGTGTGCGATGTCAACATGCCGGGCCTCACTGGATTTGATCTCATCCGGGCCGTCAAAGCGGAGTCCGATTTGCGCGATATCCCCTTCATGTTTATTAGTTCGACCGCATTGACAAAAGATGATGCTGACCTGGCGATTAGCCTTGGGGCTGACAAATATGTGACCCGCCCCATTGAGCCTCCAAAACTCCTTTCCGAAATTGAAAGCCTCCTGGCCGGATCGCACAAAGTGGCCCCCAATCCCACCATTTTGATTGCCGACGACCGCGATGTGAACCGCGAGCTTCTCGTAAAGTTGTTCACGTACCGTGGGTATAAAACGTTGGAGGCGAGGGACGGATTGGAGGCTCTGGAGGTGATCAAGGCCCTCCGTCCCGACCTTGTTATCACAGACATCATCATGCCCAAAATGGATGGATATGATCTTGCGAAAAAAATCCGGGAGGACCCCAACTTCGCTCACTTGCCCGTTGTCTTTTACTCGGCTACTTACCTTACGGAACAGGCCCAGGTCCTGGCGAAGGATGCGGGGGTTAAGCACGTTCTAGCCAAGCCTTCTGATCCCGAAACCATCCTGAGAGTGGTGGACAGAGCGTTGGGCATTACCCGGCCTGTTGACTCCCCGCCTCTACCCGCGCGATTTACTGTCACTTTGGAAGAAGAGCCGACGATTACCCTCGCCAAGACGCTCCTGGAAAAAACAATTGAAGTTGAGTCAATCACCTTTCGTCTGGCGGCCATCATCGAATTGGGCCTGACCCTGGCGTCGGAGTCTGACGCTCCAAAATTGGTGCAAGAATTTACTGCAGCATCGCGAAAGATACTTGGCGCTGGGAGCGTAGCGGTCTACCTGCTGGCGGTGGGCCCTAACCCCAGCAATTCGTCTTGGACGAGCGGCGCCGGGGATGAATCAGTCCCGCCGCAGTCCTACCAGGACTTGTTCGACGAGATCCTTCACGACGGCGCCCCGCGACGTTTGGTTGACTTCGAGATCGCAGCGGAAGGTGACGGCCGCGAACGCAGGACCGTCGCCTTGCTTGCCGTCCCGATACAGGCGGGCGCCTCGGTGCATGGGTGCGTGTGCTTCTTCCAGAAACTTGGCGCGCGTGAGTTTTCCGAGGAAGATGAGCGAATTGCCTACACGCTGGCCGCTGTGCTCGCGACAATTTATGAAAAGACCCGACTCCACGGCAAGTTGTTGGAACATGCTAAAGAATTACAAGCCGAAATTTCAGAGCGCGAGCTCGCCCAGGCAGAAAACGTTCGCTTGAGGGCTGCCATCGAGCAATCTACCCACGCGGTGATGATTACTGATTCCGCCGGGGTCATACAGTACATCAATCCGGCCTTCACCCGGATGACGGGATATACCAGCGAGGAAGCACTTAACCAAAACCCACGCCTGCTCAAATCTGGCAAACAGGGCGTTGGAGTTTACCAAGAGCTTTGGAAGACCATTTCATCCAGCAAGCCTTGGCAGGGGGAGATCATCAATCGACGCAAGGACGGCACAAATTACCCCGAATGGATGACCATTTCCCCGGTCCGAAACCAGTCCGGCCAGGTTGTCAACTTTATCGCCATCAAGCAGGACCTCACAGAACGCAAGCGGGCTGAGGAAGCTCTCCGTGATTCTGAGGAACGATACCGGCTCCTATTTGAAGGCAATCCTGGGCCTATGTGGGTTTATGACATTGCCACTTTGCGGTTTCTTACGGTCAATGAAGCCGCGGTTCAGCACTACGGATATTCAAACGACGAATTCCTTTCCATGTCCGTCAAAGATATTCGCCCGCCCGAGGATGTTCCTGCACTCCTGGACAATATTGCGCACTCGAAAGGGGGCTTAGACCACGCCGGTGAATGGAGACACCGGAAGAAAGATGGCGCGCTGATCGACGTTGAAATTACCTCACATTCAATCGACTTCGGCGGGCGCCGAGCGGAACTCGTCCTAGTGAATGATGTGACCGATCGGAAACGCGCAGTGGAGTTACTTCGACTCTCAGAAGAGCGGTTCAGGAAAGCCTTTGATACAAACCCGGAACCCGTCACCATTTCGACCATTGCAGACGGACGGTACATTGATGTTAACGAATCGTTCCTACGTACAATGGGGTTTCATCGTGAAGAGATAATCGGTCATACGTCAAAGGAAATCGGTTATTGGGAGAAGCCCGAAGATCGAGAGAAGATCATCAGGGAAATTCAACAGCTCGGCCGGGTGGATGGAATGGAAATTAATTTTCGTACTAAATCCGGGCAAAGGCGGGTCGGGCTGCTCTCCGCCGAAAAGATCGAATTGGACAATCAGTATTGCTTGTTGGCGGTCACCAAAGATATTACCGAGCGCAAAGAGCTCGAACAACAGTTTCGGCAGGCGCAAAGGATGGAAGCCGTCGGGAGATTGGCAGGTGGGGTGGCCCACGACTTCAACAACATCCTAACCGTCATCAATGGCTATTCAGAAGTGATGCTAGGCCAAATTCAAATTGAAAGTCCCCATAAGACCTACCTGAATGAAATCAGGAAAGCGGGGGAGCGCGCCGCCGGGTTGACCCGCCAACTCTTGGCTTTCAGCCGCCAGCAGGTGTTGGCGCCCCAAGTCCTTGACGTGAATACAGTTATCGATAACGTGCACTCCATGTTGAAGCGGCTGATCGGCGAGGACATTGATTTGGTTACGATTCCGGGGAAGGACTTGGGACGAGTGAAGGCTGATCCGGGCCAGATCGAGCAGGTGCTTCTCAACCTGGCAGTCAACGCACGCGACGCAATGCCGGGCGGAGGGAAACTGACTATTGAAACAGCCAATGTGGATCTGGATGAGAGCTATGCCCACAATCATGTAACTGCGGTGCCCGGGCCTCATGTAATGTTAGCGGTCACTGACTCGGGCACAGGCATTGACACGGAAACCCAGAAGCGCATTTTCGAACCCTTCTTCACGACTAAAGAAAAGGGGAAGGGCACAGGGCTAGGGCTCTCAACGGTCTATGGCATTGTCAAGCAAAGCGCTGGGCACATATGGGTGTACAGCGAGCTCGGACAGGGGACAACGTTCAAGATCTATTTGCCGCGAGTAGACGCGCCACTGGAAGTTGCGGAATCTAAGAAAACCACGCCCGAACCATCCGTCGGCCAGGAGACAGTCTTGGTAGCCGAGGATGATGGTCCGATTCGTTTACTAGTCCGTGTATCTCTTGAAGCAAGAGGTTTTACCGTTTTGGAAGCTCCAGATGGCTTGGAAGCCCTATCGCTGGCGGCACAGCACAAAGGCACTATCCACCTTTTGCTAACCGATTTGGTGATGCCGGAGATAAGTGGGAGAACTCTGTCGCAACGACTCGCCGCGATGCACCCGGAAACGAAAGTGCTCTTCATGTCGGGCTATACGGACGACGCTGTAATTCGTCACGGTGGGCTGGAAGCCGGCACCGCCTTCCTTCAAAAGCCCTTTACGCCTGATGCCTTGGTGCGCAAAGTGCGTGAAGTGCTGGACGCTGTTTAACTTTATGCTCCACGATAGCAGCTAGGGTCAGCGAGTTAGCAAGTGACAGTTCCTGAACGCTCACAGTAACTCTCTCTTTTTCATCCGCCAAATTCACCTCTGTTTGACCACTCATTAATTCTTTGCCATTGGCCCTCGATCATCGCCCATGATTCGAGGGGTATTCTCTCTGAGATTAGACATCCTCAATCACCGCACGTCAGCCCTATCCTTTTTGACAAAGCTTCAATGACTTTGTACAGTCAATGAATGCAGTCTGAACATCTGACCGTAACTGTCAGTTCCGGCACACTCGATGGCGAGCGAATCATTAAAGTAAATGGACCACTAACGATGAGCTCGCTCCTGAACTTCGAAAATGTCTTACGCGCCGAAAAGACGCCGACTGTTATTCTCGACTTAAGCGGCGTGCCCTACGTAGATTCAACGGGGCTCGGGGCAGTGGTTAATGTGCATATCTCCTGCGTTAATTCCGGGCGGTACTTCGCAATCGTCGGTATTTCGGACCGGGTTCTTGCCCTCTTTAAAGTTGCCCGACTGCAACGAATACTTGCCATTTTCCCTACTTTGCAGGATGCAGAGAGAGGTCTTTGTCGGCCCGCGGACGGGTGATTAAACCTTCTTAGTGATTCAAAACTACTACGCCGAGAACTTGGAAGACGCAGAAAGCGAAGCTGGTCGTTTATTTGATTGGCGGCAAGCCCGTCTTCCGATTTGATACAAAAATGGTCATGTGGACAAACAAGGACAGCACGCTGTTGGCGTGCGATCAACAGCCTCCGGATACGCCTGTGGTGCGCAAAAACTTCATCGGATTATGCCGCAACCCTTTGAAGCCGATACTCGTGATGTAGCCCACTCAAAATTGCTTTCTTCTTGATGAGAAAACTCTCCGGAACCTCGTGTCTGTGGATTTGTTGGTTGACCGGCAGGTCCGGCGGTGCGTCCGGGATGCCAGGTCCCAGCGCTTTGTGGGGCCGCCCCTCATTGTGGTGAGCGGCCCATTCTCTGACCAGAATGCGCAGGTGTCGCTCATTCATCGGTATGAGCCAATGCATGCACTCCCGCCGAAGGCTGCCGATTAACCTTTCGCAATAGGCGTTGGCCTTTGGCATCGGGACCGGTGTTTTCAGAACCTCAATTCCCATAGATTCGATGGCGCGATTCAACTCTTCCGAGAAAATGCCGGATCGATCGTGGATCAACCAGCGATAACTGTGGTCGCTGGGAATCGTTTCTCGGAGTTGCTGCAAGGTCCATGATGAAGTAGGGTGGGGCGTCGCATTCACGTGTATGAGCTTGCGACTCCCGACCTCCATCACTACGAAGACATACAGGATATGGAACCGAAGTGTTGCCGCGGCCACGAAATCACATGCTACGATTGCCTGGGCATGGTTTCGCACGAAGGTCATCCCGCGCTGTGAGGATTGACCTCTATACGGATTTTTATCTTCGGGCCAGTAGGCGCGCACAGTTCGCGGCGATACGAAGATGCCGAGCTTGAGAGCCAATTCGGAGGAAATACGCGCCTCAACCCAGGTCGGATTCTGCAGAACCATCTCTGCAATCAGTGCACTCAATCCTTTTGGTAGCCGAGGCCTGCCGCTTTGCGACTTCCAACACCAGAAGCTCTGGAACGCCCACCGATGCCAGCCGATGAAAGTTTCCGGCTTTACGATCACGAGAGCGTTTTGCCAATCAAACCATCGTGCCCAGAAATGCAGAGTGAGTCTGGCGGAATCAGTCAGGCGTTGGGGTCTGATGTTCCGCTCTCGGTAGAATGCCAACTGTTTCCTGAGGAACAGATTCTCAGCAATCAGGGAGGCTCGGGAGCGCAAGGCTACTTGTAAACAACGAAGGGCCTCTGCGAGGAGGGAACGGATGTTGGAGAGGAGGTGGAAAATGAACGGAAATATTCTCGAGGTCATGGGAGAGCGATCTTACAATCGAAGCAGCCAAAAACGACCTCCAAATATTATTAAAGATATGGACGCACCCAAACCATGCAAGTGACCAGTTCTGGGACGCATATAAGGCCGATGAGGTTTTTGCGCACCACAGCTACTCGAATCTTGAAGGACTCAATTGACGCGCGGCAGTGAGAACATCATCCCTCTCAGTTGCTCATCAGTTGAGGCCGCGAAACCCCTTATCCTTTTGATTGAGAGGAATAACCTACACAAAAGGAATTAGCGGCGGGTGATCGGTTCGTCGGAGTCAACCTGGGCGATTGACACCGTAGGTTATTTTTAAAAGTATACATGGTTTGGGCGGACTAACTCGCAAGCACTTTGTAGGGTGAAAACCCATTGTACGTAAATTGTACGGAAGTGGGGAGTTTCCTGCTGTTGTAGCGTCTGTAGCGACAAGTAGAATCAATAAGTTGTAGGCTGAAAACACTGGGGGATGGTTCGACTCCCCCCGCCTCCAAATTAAGTCAAGTATTTACAATAGGTTACAATCAACTCAGAATCTGCCCATCCCCCGCCTCCATTATCTAAATGCCTTATTTTCGCTTACTTAACTTATAGCATTACTCATTTGTACGTAAATCGTACGGTTCGGGATGGGAGTTGGCGTCGCTTTTTTTGCAGAAACCCTTGCAGCAGCCCTATGGTCGGCTAGTGCGTTCCAAACCGGGAAATAGATTGAAGAGGCGAAGCTGGATAGCCAGAACCGTGTGTGACTGAAATGGAATTCGAATCCCAGATACAGGGGGGGTTACACTGCCTAGGTCTCTTCGATTCCCTCTCCGAGGTTGCCTAACCCTAGCCCTTGCATTTTGGGACATATGGCAGATTCTAGGCTCACTTCCTCTGCAACTCTCGCGCTGAGGTGGTGTTCGGGGAAACAGCTTGTTCCAAACCAGTAGGCCCCAAGCACCGAACAAAGAGTCAGCCGCGGGTGCCGGGCATCATCTGTAACAATACCCTCGTTGCGGATGTCGCAGATCATGTTGAAACCGCACGGCGGACACATCGCCGCTTTGGCATATTTCAGGACTTTAGAACCAGCCCAACGAGAGTTTGACTTGAGGGAATATAATATAGAGGGGTATAGTATATTCGATTGGAACCGAGACCGCGTGCACGACACGAGACAGAGAGAAACTCCTGGTGATCGCGCGTGAAATTGGAGGACAAGTGGAAGCGATCTAATGCGCTCTGGGTGGGGACCGCGTGTGTGCCAACCTCCTTCAGATGGTGACGGCCTGCTGGGGACCTTTGAATGGGTGGATGTCCGAGTTCGTCGCGGGCCATGTCCCATTCGACTTGCTGGCGCTTGAGGGTCGCAAAAACGCGCCCAAGGCAGACGCCGCAGAAGAATTGACCGAAGTGGTGTGGATGTATTTGAAATAGGTTTGGATTTCTCCAAGCGAGCTCGCCGTGAGCTCCAGGTGAGGGCATGATCGAGAAAAATACTTCGACTGGAACTAATCCACCGAACGCTCGTGTTCCCCACTACCCGAAGGATGATAAGGCGTCCCCTTCCCATGGGGTTGAGAGAACCGGAAGGGAGGGGCGAGAGCCGGCGGGGTTTGAGCACGAGGACCCGATTCACTGGCGCGACCTAAACCGAATCTTGTTCGTTGCCGCCGCCGCGGGCGCCTTGTGGTTTGTGCCAGCACCCACGTCTTTCTATTTGGGGATCGGCGTTTTGTGCGCCGCGGTGGGTGGCTACCCAATCTATCGCGAGGCAATTGAAAACCTTCTCGAACGCCGTATGACTATGGAATTATCCATGGCCATCGCTATCCTCGCGGCTCTGGCCATCCGTGAAGTCTTCACCGCACTGGTTATCACACTGTTCGTGCTGGTCGCCGAGGTGCTGGAGGGGTTCACAGTTGGCAAAGGGCGACGGGCCATCCGCCACCTGATTGACCTCCTTCCTAGGACTGCAACAGTGCGTCGTCAGGGGACTTGGGTGGATATAGGTATTCAAGAGCTTTTGCGCGGTGACATCGTTCTCGTCAAGCCAGGGGGGCGGATCCCCGTGGACGGTTCCGTCAAGGCAGGACACTCCTTCGTCGACCAGGCATCGATAACAGGAGAATCGATGCCGATTGAAAAGATTCCGGGGGCCCAAGTATTTGCCGGGACCATCAATCAATCTGGTGCAATCGAGGTCTCCACGGTTAAGCTAGGGCGCGACACGGCGTTCGGAAGAATCATTGACGCAGTGGAACACGCCGAGAATTCCCGCGCGCCTATCCAGAAGACTGCCGACCAACTTGCAGGATACCTGGTCTACTTCGCCATTGCTTGCGCGATTCTAACCCTAATCCTGACCCACAATTTGCGGTCCACTATCTCCGTGGTCATCGTGGCGGGAGCTTGTGGAATTGCGGCGGGCACTCCCTTGGCCATCTTGGGCGCAATTGGCCGGGCCGCTCGAAACGGCGCGATCGTCAAGGGCGGGCTGTACATGCAGGTCCTGGGCAAGGTGGACACCGTAGTGCTGGAGAAGACGGGCACGTTGACCCTTGGCAATCCCGAAGTCACCGACGTCCGCGCTTGCCCCGGGATAAAACGTGAGGATGTGCTCGCGGCAGCGGCAAGCGCAGAACGCTTCTCAGAACATCCCTTGGCGAAGGCCATCCTGAAATCGGCCCGAGACGCATCAATTTCAATCTCCGAACCTAAAGACTTCAATTATTCTCCGGGCAAAGGGATCGTCTGTTCCGTCGACAATGAAGAAGTTGTGGTCGGCAGTGGAATTCTTCTCGCCGAGCGAAGTATTAGCCACGGTGAGCTTGAAACCGATTCAAATTCAACATCCGAGATCTACGTCGGCCGCGCCGGTCGCCTGTTGGGCTCCATTCGCGTCGCAGATGTTTTGAGATCCGAAGCTGTCAGCGCAGTTCGAACCCTCCGTGAGATGGGAATTCGAACCGAGATGCTTACGGGCGATGCTGATGCCATTGCGCGTACGGTGGGGAAACAACTAGGCGTAGATGCTGTCGAATCCGATCTCCTGCCACAGCAGAAACTGGACCGAGTGAAAACCCTGGTTCGAGAAAACAAAACCGTAGCGATGGTGGGCGATGGAATCAATGACGCACCTGCTCTCATGCAGGCAAGTGTCGGCGTAGCGATGGGTTCAGGGACCGATGTCGCGCGCGAAAGCGCTGATGTGGTGCTGCTTGGAAACGATCTGATGAAATTTGTCGAACTCTTGAAGATCGCCCGTCGTTGCCGACACATCATCATGACAAACTTTGCCGGCACGCTGCTGGTGGACAGTGTCGGGGTTGGCCTCGCCGCTTTTGGATTCCTCAATCCGGTGCTGGCCGCTATCATTCACGTTTCTTCGGAAATGGTCTTCATCCTGAATTCGGCACGCTTGCTCGCTTCAACAAGGGAGCGCAATTCCTGATGTCTGAATCTCCCGGTCGCTTAATAAGGGTTGAACGGGCGTTGGGCGTATGCAAAAGTTGTCCTACTCGTCGCGCCCGATTCGAGTCATAGCAGGCTGCACTACTCTGTCCGTCATTTTAATCGCGGCCCTTTGCGTTGTTCAACGTAGGGCTCGATTGCCTTGGCTTTACATCGTACCGATAACGCTTTTGATGTCCGGCGCATTACTTGGATTGCCCGTCCTGGCTTTGAGATTATCGTTCCACGAAAAGTTTCCTCCGGACCAGGACTTCCGCAACCTCTCCCGGCATCCCGCAGCCATCGCCCTAACCCTCGGTTGTTTGCTTCTCTCCTTCTTGGGGTACTTGTGGCTCCTAATCGCCTTTGCGGCTCCCTTCATAATCAGATTGTATTCGTTTGGGGATTAGGCGCTAATGGGAGACATGGCCGGAGGATTTAATGAGTCGGTTTTCCCGCCTCCTGGTTTAGAAGTGGAGACTAACTCCTGCCTTTAGCCATCATTCCGCACAGTTCCATTTCTCCTTCTACTGCCTCTAATTACTTTTAACGTGTTTTCCTTCCCTGGTGTGAGTCCCTCCACTGGGAAATAATGCAGCAAAAACTTCATCGTGAATTCGATTCGTTTCTTGTATCACGGGATCCAGGATGCCACGGTCCTCGAACGGCATCCGCCGGTTCAAGTCCTCAAGATTTTGGACATTCTCGCGCAGAGCCATTTCCAACTCCCCGAAGCCCAAAGGCTGCTTTACGGCGTTCCGGCCGGAAGACTGAAGGTCCTTCCAGGAACTTCTCATCAACTCCAGGTAGACATTCAACAACCTTTGACAAGATTCGTGGTCGTCTTTCTGACACGCATCGTCGCTGAGAATAAGTTTCAGGTAGGCCAATCGAATTTCGTATTTGGCTTTTTTTATTGGGTCGTGTTCGCGCTCGACGCGAGGAATTAGATCTTGTTCGGTGTCTTTGCTAAATGCTTGTAAAGGCTCGATTCGTTTCGTGCCCACAAGCATCGCGAGACACGCCGAGGCGGCTATAATCCGGGTACAGAGGGTTAGAGGAAATAAGTGAGGCAAAAAAATACACTCTAATCTGGAGAAATATTATCGTCGCGGCAGCTAATTCTGGCTCTGAATATGGATCGTTCCGCTGAACGACCCTAAATCAAGGGCTGCACTCCCGGTGTTATGTATGGCCGAGAAGCTGTTTCCTTCATCAGTAGGGGCCGACGGATGGCCCTTCCTTTTGAGTATGAACCGGGGATCAACTATGACTTTGCCGCGGACGCTTTTCGCTCTCAGATCGAACGAAGCCGTTCGGGGGCACAAGAATTCAATGTTTCCGCTGTAGCTCGAGAGTCGGTAGTCCGCACCTGGTGCGAGATCGCCTTCGTAGACGATGTCGCCAGATGTTGTGTTGCCCTTAATGTGATGGCTGGTCGGGTAAATAAAGTGCAATTTTCCGTTAATCGAAGTTGCTTCGACAGGGCCTGAGGTGCGGATAGCCAGAATATCGCCCCCTATGGAGCGCACTGACGAATGCTCTGCGGTTTCAATTATGGTGACCGATCCTCCGACGGTTTCTATTGACACCGACCCGCGTACTCCTTTCACCAACACGCTTCCTTGAACATTCTCAATTTCGACAGAACCGTCGAACGGCATCTCGACCGTCAGATCGGCCGCTTGCGGCTTGACGTTCAACTGGCCAGGTGACCTCTCAATCGTCAAGTGCACTTTCTCAGCTCTTCCGCTCAATGGGAGTTGGTGAGCGTCAAGTTGCAGGAGAGGAGTGGAACCTGTACAAACCACATGAACCTGGGGTCTGTCCCAACCTTTGACCACGACATTGCCGATCTCGTTGACGATTCGGATGTGAGGACTGTCGGTGGTGTCGAACGTTTTATCACCTGGCAAAAGGTCCCCCGCCAGACCCCCCTTCCCCAAAAAAAGCAGCATAACAAGACCGCCCAGCAGCAACTTATCTCTGTTCGGTTCATGGACCATGGCGCCTTTTTACCGAAGGAGAGACTCGATTGAGACTTTGGTGCTAAGCCTGTGTATCGTCGCCCAACGCGAATTTACCGTCCATTTGAAAACCAAAATAGTCCCAAAGTTTGAGCTTTTTTCTCCATTATCGGTTTGTGGTTTAAGACTTGCGGGAGGATCGAGGTCGTCCCGCAAGGCCCATTTTTGTGTCTTACACTTTAAAAGTGAAACCCAATCTCAGCAGTTAGCGCGCGCGGCGTAACATAATGCGTGCCGCTGAAGGTGGAAAGGAAGTTGTAGATCGAAACCGTATCCAATAAATTGACGGCCGTGACTTGGAAGCTCCACTTGAAACGATCACCGTGAAACACGTTGTCGTCACCCAAAGCAAGATCGAACAAGTGTCGGGGCTGAGTTCGCTGTGGATTGTGGTCGTCATTCTCAGTTCCTGGCGCCGGTATTTTGAGGTATGTAGACCCGAGCTGTGAGGCCGGACACGGGCTGGGCAGAGCCTGAAATGGAGTGGCGCTAACCCCATTGCAAGTGAGGCCAGCCTGGAACTGCTGATCGGCCGTAAGGGGCAGACCGCTGATGGTGTTGATCAGATTCACGGCCGGCATGCTGCCCAGCATAGTCGATGCGCCCGCACATGTCGCAGTTTCGGGGTTATAACAGGGCGTCGCACCGGCTACGAGGCCGCTGTCATATCTCCAGTTGAACCCGACCCACGGCCCTTTCTTAAACTGATATTGGGCGTGTGTCGTTTGGTTGAAATGCTCGTCGTGGTCAATACGGAAGACCCCCACGCCCGGACCGATGATGGGCAACCCGGCGACTTGCGGCAGGAAGAAGCGCGCCGCCACGCTGGACATGACCACGTACGCTGAGAAACCGTGGTAATTTGGAATGCTGATCCGACCGTCAAATCCGGGGATATTGGACCTGGTCCACTCGATCGGGAAGGTAATGGGAGTGGCGCCCACCACACCAAAATCGTAGGCGTTGTGGGTATATTTCCAAACATATTCGCCGTCCACAACGACATACTTCCCAAAGGCTTGCTCCAAGCCGGCGTGGAATTCATTTCGAAAGCCCGCCGTAATGGGCCCCGCCTGGCAAGAGACGCCGGCAGGCGGCACGATGGCGGCAAGCACAGGAATACTGCATCCGGTGCTGGCAATCACCAGGTTTTCATTAAAGGGAGTTTCCAAGACACGCGCGTAGGCAACGCGAAGCACCGTATTGGTGGGGGCGATTTTGTATGCGATGCCCAGTCTGGGCTCGAGTTGTTGAGACTTGGAAATGGCCCGATACAAATCCCCACGAAGTCCAATGTTGAAGGACCAATTCCCTTTGTTGATGTCATCCTGGACGTAAAGTGCAAGTTCCTTGACATCTGTGTGGCCGTGGAATAAGAAAGACGTGCTGCTTGAAGCCGGGCAATTGTCGGCTGGAGACGGCGTGGGCCGAGTGAGGTCCAAGCAGGCCACAACCGGGTTGAAATTTACGTTGGCAGAGCCACCGAGATCAAGAGAGCCGCCGCATTGCCCCGATTCGGTTACGGTCGGGTTGGTGTTCGGGCTGCCATCGGCATTGAAGCAGACCGGGTTAAACGTTGGATCGACGACGCCGAATCCGTCATTCTCGGTGAGAAAGGTGTGTTGGAAAACGCCTCCAACCCTCAGATTATGGATGCCCTTCACGTAGGACAGATCGGCGCGAAGTCCAGCGTTGGTCAGTTTCCTGTTCTGGGTGGCGGTCTCCACCCCAAGGTCGGGAGAATAATCGTTGAAAGGGTTTCCGCTGGGGTAGTAATTGTACTGGTCCTGCCGTACAAACCCACCGAGTGTAAACACCGTGTGTGTGCTAACCAGACGCGTCCAAGTCGGCGCCACGTTAATCGTCTTAATCTGGGATCGCTGATCGGTCGGGCCCAGTTGGGCGCCGGTCACGTTGTTGAAGAGTCCAAAGTGAAGTTGCTGGTCGTAGGTATTGGGATTCTGGAACCAGGACCGTGTGTAGCCAAAGTTGAGGTGAACTGAATTAGCCGTCGAAAGCTGATAATCCACCCGGTCGAACAGGTTCTCTTCGTTACCCTTATCGTGCATCGCAGTGAATTCCGGCGGGTCCAGGAACCGCGAGCTATTCAGTCCGTTGACCGCGATATAGTTTCCCCACGTTGGGCCTCCGTAGCCCAAATCAAATCCGGCAAGCGCAGAGCCAAAACTGCCATAGGACGCTTTGATGCTCCCATGTGCCGGCGTCATGCCCTGGCCGGAGCGTGTGGTTGCCTCGATCACCACGCTTGTCTTGTCGCCGAACCAGGCGGGAGGCGCTCCGGGGATCACTTCCAGCGACTGCACGGAGTCGAGAGGAATCTGGTTGGAAAAGATCTTACTCTGCTGGTCGGTGATCGGCTGGCCGTCCACCGAAAACGAGACTTCATTGTGATCCCCCATTCCGTGGAAGAGGCCGTTGGAGTCCGCCGCGATTCCCGGCGTGGTCAGTGTTACCAGCGAACTGACCGATGACGACGCGCTCTCCAGGGGAACCTTGTCAAACAACCCGCGGTCAACATCGGTGTGGTTGGTGGGAGTTTGCTCGATGAGGTCGGCCGCCTCGGCCGTCACCGTCACCGAAGTGCTTCCGGTGCTGATTTTCAGTCCCATGGTCAACGCCACGGGGACCGACGAACGGACATCCACGTCTTGCACGAACTGGGCGAATCCACTCGCCGTCACCACCATGTGATAAGTGTTAAAGGGCACGTTGGTGAAACGAAATGAACCGTCGGTCCCTGTAGTTGTCTCGCGATTGAAACCGCTCACCACGTCTGAAATAACGACTGTCGCGTTCGCGACTTCTGCGCCGGAGGGATCTTTTACCACTCCTTCGATGGATCCGGAGTTTCCTCCCTGTGCTCGCCCAGGCGCGGCACCCAACAAGATGAATCCACAAAATGCGGCAGCAACAAGAACTAAGTTTCCTAAGAAACACATCCTGAAAAAGGTATTCGTTTGACCAGCGGAAGCATGGAACTTTAGAGACCCCTCCAAAAATGAATGCATTTTCCCTCCTAATGGGAATGATTTGCGATACGCCGCGACCAGCTAGAATTGGGCACTCTTAGGACAAAAACGGCGGACCGCGCGAGGACAATAGGGAGAGGAATTGCTGATGAAACTTAAGGGCTCGCGGGGGGCGAACGTTTCCGGCAATGCATTCCCGGGTCGCTAAGCGCGAAACAGCCGGCAATTGCATGGCCCCCTGATGGGAGATGCGACAAGCAGAGCAAATTGGATCAGGAGCGGACGAGGTTTGCCATTGGGTCGACTGCACTGAAGTATTGCTTTGGCCCCCAGCCGGGGCTACCTGGCCTTTGTGGTTATGCAACTCCACCACAAAAAAGAGATGAAGCTGGAGAACCGCAGTGGCAGTGGCCACAAAGCGGAGCCGACGGAGATCATGCTTAGGCTTTCCAAATACCATTCGAAATCGCTCCAAATGCCACGCCTAATCTATCACAACCGACGCCAATTTCATCACGCCAACAAACATACTACTCCCCTGCTTGCCAGATGCTGAATGAACTTGAGCGGTTGTCTCGTAGCCACAAAAATGAGAACATTCCCACTTATCACCCGAGCGCACTTCCACCGATTGGACCTCTCATAGACACTCTGTCATGGGGTCGTACAAAATCTCGGGAAGCACTTCGCGATGTCTTGCCTCGCGTCGTTTTCCCTTCCTCATTATTAAGATGGGCCAGTCCTCGAGGCATCCATGTGTTTCTTCTGCGAATGTTAGCGCATGTCGGACACCATGAACCTCGTTTCACTTTGCTTGGCGTGGCGGTCCACCGATGTCCCTCTGCACAGCGCCAACTTAGATGTGTTCGCGCATTTACGTATTCGTTAGACAAACATGCTCCACCTCTGCGTGCCGCAAGACCCTGAAACTCAGAAAGCCCAAGCCTTTGGTTCCGAGCGCAGACCGGACACCAAGCTCCCTGTACTACGGAGGCGGGTATAGCCTCCCATTGATGCCCTTCCGCGCACTGCCAAAGGATTTTGGACTTGCTTCCAATGTATTCGATAGACAAGCATTTGCCACCGCGAGCCAATGCGAGATCGCTCATCCTTTCAATACAATCCTTCGCATGAAACGTGCGTCGCAAGTTGCAGCACTCCGGGCACCAAGCTCCTTTCCTTCGCGCCCCGTTCTTCACTCGAGCAGGAGGTGCATTCCAGCGGTGTCCAAGCTCGCATTCCCACATCAGAGGAGTGCAACCATTTTCGTAACTGGTCGACAAGCACCGACCACCACGCTCCCGCGCGATCTCTTGCATTTCTTCCAGTTTTAGTCTTTGGTTGTGAGCGCAAGCCGGGCACCATCCGCCTGCTCGGATTGATGCCGCTCGCGCTTCCCATTCATGACCAACGATGCATCTCCATTTCAAGAGCTTCGACGAATTCACGTATTCGAGGGATAGGCATTGGCCTCCTTTCCTGGCCGCAACCCGCTGCAATTCATACAAGGAAAGGCGCGCAACGCGAGCGCAGAATGGGCACCAGTGGCCTTGCTTGATTTGACAAGGTGTTGCCCTCCATTCGTGGTCCTCAGAACATCTCCAAATCAATTTCGACCCGCCATTCAGATAGCACTTGGAAAGACATTTTCCGCCACGAGATTCAGCCAGCCGTTGCATCTCTTCGAGAGTCAGGCGTCGAACGCCGGCGCATACGGGACACCAACTCCCTCTTTTAATACTCTGGGGAACCGCACTCCAGCGGTGGCCATTGGCGCATTCCCATAGTAATGGGACTCCGGAATTGACGTAGATCAGAGAAATACACCGCCCTCCCCTTTCTCTGGCGAGCCAAATCATCGCCTGTATCGTCAGCTTCTTCATTAGTGGACGCCCGCTCTTAAAGCTAACTTTCAACGTTCAATGAGAGATCAATGTCTTGATCGGCAAGGAATCTCATCCCAGGAGGAGAATGTCGGGTGCGTAGGCGGAACTCAGTCGTGATTTCCGGTGTTGATGGGTAACTCTTTAATGCGACCTACCCATCAGAGCTCTTGATTTCTAAGCATGATGCCACCGCCGACCCCTCGGTCCAGAGGGGGGGTTAAAGCACTTGCTTGAACTCTCTCTCGACCAAACAGCTTATTCGGCACCGCCGCGGCTATCTTGGAATGAGCTCTCTTTAGAAGAAAAGTGGGGGAGCACGTCCTAATGGACGTTCCTTGGGAAGGAATGAAAACTTAGATGGGTTTACTGCTGATATGACTCGAAGTTCGTCCAGCCTGATCGGGCGAACGACAAATGTCGAGGGGTAGATCGATCCTTGACGGGCCATCTGGCATGCTGGGCAAGGTGGGCCAGAGTCTTGGACGTCGTGAAACCCAACCGGAAGGTCACGGCTTGAAAATGGAAAAGGTCCAGATCCGTGTTGGTGTAGCTGAACAACAAAGAACAGGTGAAGCTGCGCCAGGCATGCAACCGCAATGATGGTGAAGCGTGTCATCCGCCCCAATGCGCGCTCGTTTGAATTTCTCAAAATCTTCTGGTCCCCGTTTCAACTCGCCACAGCAGCTAGCCGAAAAAAAGGAATTCCCTGAATAACATCTAGCCTAAGAGCCCCCTACGCGTGTGGATGTCCGACAAGCTGTCTGAGACGCCAACACCATAAACAAAGTTGTGTGACTTCCTCGGACCACCATCCGACTATGCGGCTTCCCTTCTGGCGCCTGAGAGTCCGGCGTGCGCTTAAAAACACTTCTCAACCAGCAGACAGAAACAAGTTCGAGAGCACGAGCCGGGCCAGAAATTCCCCTGGCATCAATACCCTACTGCACTATAATATATGCGTCTAGAGGAATCAAGTGCGGCTTGAGGCTTTTTGGTCGAGTCTCCAAAACTTTCCGTACCTTCAATATGGCATGAGTTGCTCGATGGCCATGAAAGTCATGACGGCTTCTGCGCGAGGCTTTGATTATCCTTAGACTGTCGAAGGTCTACTTACTGGCACAGCGTAAGGTTAACCATTCGAAGGAATTGAAGCAGGCTGTGGGAGGCCTCGCCATGATCCTTCTCTCCCGGGCATGACTGCCCTCCCCACAACGCCGGCAACGCAACAGCGGATTTGAGGTCGTTCAGCGAGACAATTCACCTATGTGCACACCAGTTCCGGCGACCGATTGAGAAGAGAAGCTTGAATACCCTACCCATGTCTGATATATCCTTTCGTTGGAGGGTAAATGGCTCACATCATCAAGAACAAGAAAAAAATGCTCGCTCGTGTACGGCGCCTGCGAGGGCAGGTGGAAGGGATCGAGAGGGCGCTCGATGAGGAACGCGACTGTTCGGAGATCCTGCAGACGATTGCTGCCTGCCGGGGTGCATTCAACTCGCTGATGGCGGAAATAATCGAAGGCCACATCCGCTTTCATATCGTAAACCCTGACCGCGACCTCAAGCCGCATCGAGACGAGGCGGTGGAGGAATTGATTGACGTTGTCAATGCCTACCTGAAATAGACAGCATCCCATGCCTTTTAACTTCACGATTGCACCCATGCCCATTAATACTTTGCTTAGGGGCGCCCGGGCGATGTTTCCCTCGCCAAAATAGGATGGCATTAGAAATAAAAGGTACACATACCGCCACGTAAATTGTTATTTGGATGAGACTCAGCCTGTTCCGGGGTTGTGGCGAACGACAGCATCGATGTTCGGGCCTTTCCCAACTGAGGATTGTCCATGACCGAACAAATCCCGCCCCCTCGTGGCCATCTGAAGATTTACCTCGGATACGCCTCCGGGGTCGGAAAGACCTATAAAATGCTCACGGAGGTCCATGTGCTGAAGCGCCACAGCGTTGATATGGTAGTTGGTTACTTTGAGCTGAATGGCCGGAATGCCACCATTGCTCTCATGTACGATCTGGAGCTTATCCCTCGTCGAAAAATCAGCTTTCGCGAGGCCGTCTTCGAAGAATTGGACCCCGAGGCCATCCCTCGCACTACCCTCAGGTAATGCCCTGATTGTAAAGGTCTCGGCTCAACGCTAGAATTTCTTCTCGTGTGGACTAGGGACAGGTGTCTTTTATGGCTTCCCAATCCAAATCAACCCGACCAAACGACATCGGACAGGAAGGCCGTTTTCCAACCCGGACGAATACCGAGCCGCCTTTTCAAAATATCAGCCCTTCAGATTCTCCGCTGAGGGTTCTTATCGCGGATGACCATTATCTTGTCCTCCAGGGTTTATTGACCATTCTGCGTCATGGGAGTTTCAATATAGTGGGAGAGGCGATAAACGGCCAAGAGGCAATCCGGCAGGCCATTGACCGGCAACCAGATATCGCCATTCTTGACCTCTCGATGCCGAAATTAAACGGTATTGAAGCGGCCAAGGAAATTCGCAAGATGGTACCTCATACCAAGGCTCTTCTGCTGACCATGCACAACGAGTACCCTTACATTCTTGAGGCCCTGCATGCGAGAATTCGTGGATACGTTCTAAAATCCTGCGCAGCCGCCGAACTTCTTCGGGCCATCCGGGAGGTCAATTGCGGAAATTTCTTTCTTAGCCCCGATGCCTTGCGGGCCCTAGTTAAGGCATTCTTATGCAAAGAGGTCAAGGGTATCGAAGATTTTGCACCGCGGGAAGTCGAAGTCTTTCGGCTGGTGGAACAGGGAAAGACTATTAAAGAGATGGGACCCATTCTGGGCCTCACTGTTAAGACCATGGACACTTACAACAAAAACTTGATGCACAAGTTGTTTGTTCGTTGCGGCGCGGAACGGACCTACTGACCAAACCGCCGGGGCTTATGCATGACCTGCCTGCTCAAGTCATTCCACGGCGCAAAAAGCGTGAATTTGGGCGTTTCCCCTTAACCCTGCTTGCTGAGTGTCACGGGCGGCTCATTGAAGGGGGCGAGTGCACGGTAGACGTGTCCCAGTGTGGAATCAGAATTGAAACTGATGCCCAGTTAAGCCCCCACCAGCCAATTATTCTGTTTCAAAGGTTGGGAGAGCTTCCGCTTTTGTGCTGCCGTGTGGCGTGGGTGCGATAATCCTCCCCATACAGTCCAGCGATTTGGGAGTGGAGTTTCTTGGTTGACGCAGCTTGGCGTCTCCTTACTCTTTGGTGTGATGATTACTTCCGTACCGAAACGAGCTGCAGTCCGCAATGATTCCGAGCGTTCCGATTTACGCTGTCAAATCGCGCCCCCCGCGTGCGTGCGCCCCGCCGAAATTAAGAATGCATTTGAAATAGATAGAATAAATATGGGCCGTTTAACATGTTACATGGCTAAGATCAAGGGTGCTGCGGAGTGCTGCGGAGTTTGGGCGAACGACACGGGTCGGGACGTGACTCGAATCTTGCAGGACTCAAATGACGCGCGGCAGTGAGAACATCATCCCTCTCAGTTGCTCATCAGTTGAGGCCGCGAAACCCCTTATCCTCTTGATAGAGAGGAATAACCTCCACAAAAAGAATTAGCGGCAGGTGAGCGGTTCGTCGGGGTCAACTTGGGCGATTGACACCGTAGGTTAATTTAAAGGTATACATGGTTTCGGCGGACTAACTCACAAGCACACTGTAGGGTGAAAACCCATTGTACGTAAATTGTACGGAAGTAGGGCGTTTCCTGCTGTTTTAGCGTTTGTAGCGACAAGTAGAATCAATAAGTTGTAGGCTGAAAACACTGGACGGGGGTTCGACTCCCCCCGCCTCCATATTATGTCTAGTCTTTACAATAGGTTACAAGCAATGCAAGATCTTCCCATCCCCCGCCTCCATTATCTAAATGCCTTAATTTCGCTTACTTACCTAT
>Ga0209579_10000401_pt1 | contig 46385 bp, 29 predicted proteins | sample Coa_R1_2_FD_187152 | JGI IMG/M metagenome (GOLD analysis project Ga0209579, IMG submission 187152) | Surface soil microbial communities from Centralia Pennsylvania, which are recovering from an underground coalmine fire - Coalmine... | ecosystem: Environmental > Terrestrial > Soil >...
GGAGCCGATTCTATGCGCGGAAAACATTGACAAGCGCTTCGGCGGGCTATGCGCCGTTTCGAAATTTTCGATCACGATCGGCGATGGCGAGATCGTCGGGCTGATCGGACCGAACGGCGCAGGGAAGACGACGGTTTTTAATCTGCTCACCGGCGCGTACAAACCCGACACTGGCTGCATCCGCATCCGTGGGGTCGATACGCTGCGCTTCACGCCCGATCGCGTGACGGCGCTGGGTGTGGCGCGCACTTTTCAAAATATCCGGCTCTTCAAAGACATGAGCGTGCTTGAAAATGTGATGACTGGTTTTCAGACGCAATGCAAAGCCAGTGTGATTGCGGCGGTGTTCCGCAAGAATTCGTACAAGGACGAGGAAGCGCGCGTTCAGCGCGAAGCGCATCAACTGCTCGAACTGATGGGCCTGGCCGACAAATGCAACATGCTCAGCCGCAATTTGCCCTATGGCGCGCAGCGCAAATTGGAGATCGCGCGCGCGCTGGCGGCCGCGCCGAAATTGCTGCTGCTCGACGAGCCGGCGGCCGGCATGAACGACACGGAATCCGATGCGCTGCAGGAATTGCTGCGCGAGATTCGCGCAAAATTCAAGCTCAGTTTGCTGGTGATCGAACACGACATGCAGTTCGTAATGGGTCTTGTGCAGCGGCTGCTGGTGCTGGATCACGGCGTGACGATCGCGAAAGGCACGCCGGCGGAAGTGCGCGAAAATCCGACGGTGATTGAGGCGTATTTGGGGAAGGAGCACGAGTAAGTCCAAAGTCCAAGGTCCAGGGTCCAACGTCGATTGTGCGCGAGGGCCTGACTAATGGACTTTGGACCTTTGACCTTGGACTTCAGACTATGATTGACCACCCCATGCTCGACGTCCAGGGCATCGACGTGCATTACGGCGGGATTCACGCGATCAAGAACGTGAGCCTGACCGTGAAGCGCGGCGAACTGACCGCGCTGATCGGCGCCAATGGCGCGGGGAAGACCACCACGCTCAAAGCGATCTGCGGGATTCAGCCGCCGTCGAATGGGGCAGTGATTTTTGACCGGCAGAATATTGCTGGATCGCCGGCGCATCTCAATGTTGCGCGCGGGCTGGTGCTGTGTCCGGAAGGACGGCGCATATTTCCTGATTTGACCGTCGATGAAAATCTGGCGCTGGGCGCGTACACGCGCAACGACAAGGGGATCGCCTCCGACATCAAGAAAATGCGCGAAATGTTTCCGATTTTGAGCGAACGCGCGGCGCAATCCGCGGGCACGCTCTCCGGCGGAGAACAGCAGATGCTGGCGATTGCGCGCGCGCTGATGGCGCGGCCGAAGTTGCTGATGCTGGATGAGCCGAGCCTGGGGCTTGCGCCGCTGATCGTCGAACGCATCTTCGGCGTGTTGAAGGAACTCAAGCAGCAGCGCGTCACTATCCTGCTGGTCGAACAAAATGCGCGACAGGCGCTCGAAATCGCGGATCAGGCGTATGTGCTGGAAACGGGGCGCGTGGTTCAGGAAGGCGACCCGAAGAAACTTTTGCGCGACGATTCCATTATGAAAGCGTATCTGGGCGGGTGAGTTCGTAGTCCCGCCTTTAGGCGGAATGTTCGTCGCGGCCGACACGCGCTTCCGCCTAAAGGCGGGACTACAAACGAATACACTTTCGCTTTCTATTCTCGCGTCTAATCGGATAATTCAGTGCGGAGGTTCGTGGATGGCTGTCTTTGCAAAATTTCGGGAAGCGCTGCGCCGCAACTTTGTGACGGGATTTCTCGTCGCGGTGCCGTTTGCCGTGACGATCGTCTGTCTGGCGTGGGGCTGGCAGCAAATCAACAGGCCGCTGAGGTCGATTTTCAGCGCGGTCAGCGGCGGGAACACCAGTGAAAGCCCCATGTCGAAACTGCTCAGCTCGCCATTCGGCGAGGCTGTGGTTCCGTTGATCGGACTATTCCTGATTTTGATTTTTGTGGTGCTGCTGGGCATCGTGATGCGCAGCTTTGTGGGGCGGCTTGTTTTGAACAGCATCGAATTGGGGCTCAACCGGCTGCCATTGGTCGGGATGCTGTACGGATCGATCAAGCAACTGGGCGCGGCCTTCATATCGACGGAGGGCAAATCGAAATTCCAGCGCGCTGTCGCAGTCCAGTTTCCGTATGCCGGCGTGTGGGCCATCGGGTTCGTTACCGGACCAGGCGAGAATATCATGCGATTCGTGCCAAAGGAGAAGAAAACGGTGCGCCTGACGCCGATGGTCACGGTCTTCGTGCCAACCTCGCCGATTCCCAGCGCCGGATTCATGCTGGTGGTGCCCGTCGAAGAAACCATGGACCTAGACATGTCCGTGCAGGACGCGCTGAAGATGGTCGTCTCCGGCGGCATGTTGGCGCCGGGCGAGCACGCGAAAGGCGCCGGCGGTTCCATCGTCAAACCCGCCGTTAGCGACGCGTGGAAACCCGCTCCCGCGGACGCGCTCGAAGCGCTTGAAAAGAAATAACGATTGCATGTCGCTCGCACGCCGATAAAAGTGAGTGGCAAGCGGGCCAGTCGCACGACCCGCTTTTAGCACAAGAGGACTCGCTTATGGCCGGCAACACTCGCATGGGCAGCGTAGTCGCAGACCCCGCCAGCGTGCTCAACCTGCACGAATTCTTCAAGCAGGTCAACGACAACTCGCTGGCAAACTTTCGCAACCAGAAACGCATACTGTCGTTTCAACAATACATCGATTCCTTCATCGCGCGGCCGATGCTGCTGGGGCGCAACGCGGCGCAATACACCTTCGATGTCTTCAAGCATTTCGGCACGCGCAAGGTCAACGGCATCGGCGGAAAGTGCATGCGCTTTTCGCTTTTCGACGCGCCGTGGGACGACGGGCGCAATGTGCTGGAAGGCCAGGAGCAGGTGCAGCTCGATCTGGTGCGGCACCTGCGCCGCTTCGCGCTGACGGGTTCCTGCGACAAACTGGTGCTGCTGCATGGGCCGAACGGTTCGGCGAAAAGCACGATCCTCAATCTGCTTTTCCGGGCGCTTGAACACTATTCGCTGCTGGAAGACGGCGCGCTGTTCCGCTTCAATTGGATCTTCACCGAGAAAGGCGAAGGCAAAGGCATGGGCTTCGGCGGCAAAGGCGACGATTTGCCGCGCGAAACGCTCGCATTCATCGACGAAACGCTGGTTTCGTGCAAGCTCATGAGCGAATTGCGCGAACCGCCGATTTTTCTGATCCCGATCGAACACCGCGCACGCTTCTTCGAGGAGTTGATCGCGCGCAACCCGGCGGACACGGCGCTGGCGGAACGGCTGCGCGCGCCGTATCTGCGCGAGAGCACGCTGTCGATGAAGAACAAGCAGATTTACGACGCGCTGCTGACCGCGTACCGCGGCGATTGGCTGAAAGTGATCCGCCACGTGCAGGTCGAACGCTACTTCATTTCGAAGCGGTACCGCACGGGCGCGTCGGCGATTGAGCCGCAGCAGGCCGTCGATGCCGGCGCGCGGCCCACGGCCTACGATCAGGGCGTCACGCTGCCGGTGATGCTGCAAGGCTTGCAGCTCATGGACCTCAACGGCGAGTTGATCGAAGCCAGCGGCGGAGTTGTCGAGTACTCGGATTTTCTGAAGCGCAACCTCGAACTCAACAAATATTTGCTCAGCACCGTTGAGCGGGGCGAAGTGAGTTTGCCAAATGTGTCGGCGAAACTCAATTGCGTGATGATCGGCACGTGCAACGAAAAGCAGTTGTCGGCGTTCAAGGCGACGCCGGATTTCACGAGCTACAAGGGCCGCATCGAGCTCGTGCGCGTGCCGTATTTGCTGGAGTGGCGCAAGGAGCGCGCGATTTATCGGCCATTCATCGACGAAATCCGCGAGACGCGCCACGTCGCACCGCACACCGCGGACGTGGCCGCGTTGTGGGCAGTGATGACGCGCCTGCGCAAACCCGATCCGGGCCAATATCCGGCGGAGATTTCCGCGGTGATCCGGCGCCTGACGCCGATGGACAAAGCCAAGCTTTACGACGACGGCACGGTGCCGGAAGGCATGAATTCGGAAGAGAAGAAACTGCTGCGCGCGCACATTCCGACGCTGCGCGACGAACACCGCGACCAGATGGCGGAGTTCGAGAATTTCGTCTGCGCGGCGTACGAAGGGCGGCGCGGCGCGTCGGCGCGCGAGATGAAATCGCTGCTTTCAGACGCCGGCGCCAATCCCGACCGCAAATTCCTGTCCCCGCTGGGCGTCTTTGAGGCGATGGACAAATTGCTGCGCGACAAAACGGTGTACGATTTTTTGCGCCTGGAGCCGGAGGATGGCTACCACGATTGCGAAGCGTTCATCGATGCGGTGCGCGGCGAATATTTCCGATGGGTGTCGCGTGAAGTGTACGATTCGATGGGCCTGGTCGCTGAAAGCGAATACGACCGGCAGATCGAAGAGTATTTCAAACACGTGCGCGCATACGTCTCCGCCGAAAAGATTCTCAACCAGCGCACGGGAACGTACGAAGACCCCAGCAACGCGGTGATGGAAGGCGTCGAAAAAATGATGTCGCTCAAGGAACCCGCCGATTCATATCGGCGCAACCTGATCACGCGCATCGCCGCGTTTTCGCTTGAACATCCGAATGAGAAGATCGATTACCACGAAGTGTTCAGCGACATTTACGAAGCGCTGCAGGAGAGCTTCTACAAAGCACAGACGCGCGCGTTCCTCTTGCTGGCGCGCTACGTTCTGGTCTATGGCGGGGACGATCAGTCGCTAATTCCGGCGCAGGAACTGCCCAAGATCGAGGGGTCGTTGCGCGTGATGCGTGAGAAATATCGCTACATTGACGATAGCTCGAAGGAAGCCATTGCCTTCGTGTTGCGTACCGTGCAGCAGAATACGAAGGAAGGGAAAGGAAAGTAGAACGGAGCATTGCTCCGTTCTACATGGATTCGCGCATGAAAAAATATTGGCTGGTGAAATCCGAACCGGACGTTTATCCGTTTTCGCAATTAAAGAAGGATGGATCGACAGGATGGACCGGCGTGCGGAATTATCAGGCGCGCAATTTCATGCGCGATTCCATGCAGCCGGGCGACGGCGTGCTTTTTTACCACAGCAGCGCGGAGCCGAAAGCGATCGCCGGCACGGCGAAAGTTCTGCGCGCGGGCGTGCCCGATCCGTCTCAATTCGACAAGAACAGCGAGTATTACGACGCGAAGAGCTCGCGCGAAAATCCGACGTGGGTAATGGCGGAGATTGCGTTTGAGCGGGAATTCGAACGGCCGGTGACACTCGAGGAATTGAAGAAGACCGCTGGGTTGGAGAAGATGATGGTCGTTCAGCGCGGCGCGCGGCTTTCGGTCCAGCCGGTGACGGAAGCGGAGTGGCGGATTGTATTGAAATTGGGCGGCGCGAAAGCTTGAATCGCAACGGCCCGATCCATCGCTGGATCGGGCCGTGCTTCGCGTGTGGCGGCAACCGTTCGATCAAGTCCGCGCTATTCTCCCACAAGTGGGGGATGGTTGGAGAATAGCGCGCGCCCCTTACGATATGGCGCCACCGATACAGTCATTACTTTTTGTCGTCAGTCGGTTCCGGCAACTTTTTGTTGTCGGTGCTGTTGTTCGCCGGAGTGTTGTTGTTCTGAACGCTCGGCTTGTTTTCAGTGCGCGAATTCTGGTCGCGCGTGTTGGCGTTCGTGCCGCTGCGGTTGGCGTCGCTCTCGTGCTTCGTGGCATTCGTGTCGCTGCGGTTCGCGTTGGTGTCGCGTGTATTGGTGTTCGCATCGCGGCGGTTTGCGTCGCCCTCCCGGCGATTGATGTCGTCGCGGCGATTCACTTCGACGTCCACGGCGTTGATCCGGTTGCCGTCGAAATCTCTGCGCGCATAACCGGCGTCAATGGGCATTTCCGTGAACGTGCCGTCCGCGTTGTAGACTCGGCGCGTTTGAACCGGCGCGGTGTTCTCGACGTACGCTCCGCCTTCAACGTAAGCTCCGCCTTCGGCGTAGCCGCCGTTATTGGGGCCGGCGTCGGAGTAGCCGCGGTCGCCGCAGCAGTGGTTGCAGCCGGTCAGGACGAACAGCGCGCCGATGGTTAGCGCGAGCGATGCAAGGATGGATCGAATGGACATGATGAGTGCCCTCCTTATTTGGAAAAATTAAAAGTGATTTTCGACACACCGGGTGTCGAGCCATTGCGTGGGAAAGCATTTTGAGTGCCGCACGCTCAGTTTTCGCTATGATCCGATGACGCATGAAGATAAATGGAAACGCCGGCCTCACTCCGCCCAATTATGGCCCAAGCTTCGTCCAACGCGATTGAAGTTCGGCAAGGGGCGGGAGCAAAAACATATTTGGCGCGATTCGCATTTCAAAATCGGGCGCAATGAAATAAAATCGCACCGCATGAGTTCCGAGACTAATTCCATTACGATCCGCGGCACGTTTGCCGGCGCGGGTGTGCTGTTGACCGGCTCGACGGGCTTTCTGGCTAAAGCGGTCACCGAAAAGATTCTGCGCGATTTGCCGGAAGTTGGGCAGATTTTTCTGCTCATTCGCCCGCGCGTTAAAGCGGACGGCACGCGGGTCGATCCGCGCGAAAGGCTGCGCGACGAAATTTTGCGCAACAGTGCGTTCGGCCGATTGCGCGAGAAACATGGCGACGAATTTCTGGCGTATTGCGAATCCAAAATTACATGCGTGCCCGGCGATCTCACCGCCGAACGGCTTGGCCTGGACGAAACGGCGTTCAACGAACTGGCGAAAAAAGTAAAGCTGGTGATCAACAGCGCCGCGACGGTCGTTTTCGACGAGCGGCTCGATCTGGCTTTGGACCTTAACACGATGGGGCCGCAACGGCTGCTTGAACTGGCGCGCGCAGCGAACGCGGCGTACGTGCACATTTCGACGGCCTACGTGAGCGGCAAACGCACCGGCAACATTCCGGAGAAATTGCTCACGCCGCTGGAAGCCATTGATGCGCAGCTTCCGACGAATGTGAAGCGGCCGGAGAAATTCGACGTCAAAGAGGAGGTCGCGCGGCTGGGCGAATTGGCGGCGAGCGTCAAAAAAGACTGTGAGACGATTTTCGCGAAGAAAAAAATCGCGCCCGACAGCGAAGAAGGCAAAGACCGGATGCGCACGGCGCTGGTCGATGCAGGCATGCGCCGCGCGCAGAGCCTGGGCTGGAACGACACGTACACGTACACGAAATTTCTGGGCGAGCAATTCATCAAGCTGACGCACGGCGATGTGCCGACAATTATCGTGCGGCCGTCGATTATTGAATCGAGTTTGCGCGAACCGGAGCCGGGCTGGCTTGATGGATTGCGCATGGCCGATCCGATCATCATCGGTTTCGGCAAAGGGCGCCTCACCGATTTTCCGGCGAGTGAAAAAGTGGTGCTCGACATTATTCCGGCGGATTTGGTCGTGAATGGAATTCTCGCCGCGGCCGCGCACATCGCCGGGAAGCGCGGCGCGTTCGATTTGATCACCGTGGCCAGTTCGAGCGAGAATCCGCTCGTGTTCCGCACGCTCTTCGAATATGTGCGCGATTATTTTCAGAAGCATCCGATGACCGACCGCGCGGGCAAGCCGGTGATTGTGCCGATGTGGAAATTTCCGACGATCGCGCAGTATCGCTGGCGCATCAAGAACCGTTATTTGCGGCCGATCAAAGCGGCGAATCTGGTGCTCAACAGTCCGATTCCTGTGCCCGGCGGGCGACGATTGAAATCGCGCTTGCGAACACTGAGCAACACGCTCGAGCAGCTCCTCTATTATGTGGACATCTACGGGCCGTACGTAAATCTCGAGTGCCGTTACGAAATTGGGCATGCGCTGGAACTGCTCAGCGCGCTGCCGCCGGACGAACGCGCGGCGTTTGATTTCGATCCGCGCGCGATTCGCTGGAAGAGCTATTTGCAGGACGTTCACATTCCAGGCTTGAAGCGCAATATTCTGCGCATGGAAAGCGTGCCGCGGACAGGCGCGGGCGAAGGCACGTTGCTGGATGAGGAGAAGGAAAAGGCGCTCAAGCGCATCGGCGCGCGCAAGGAAACGGGCATGCTCGTGCGCGGCGTGCCGCAGACGGTCGTCGATTTGTGCGCGCGCGGAGCGGATCGGTACGGCGACAAAGCACTGGTCGAAATCCGGCGCGGTGGCGCAGTGATGCGCATTACGTATGCGGAGATGTACGAACGCGCAAGCGAATTGGCGCGCAAACTCATTCCAAGATTGGGGCTGATCGCCGGCGACCGAGTTGTGCTGATGGCGGAGAATTCGCCGGAATGGGCGCTGGCGTATCTGTCTGTTTCGCGCGCGAATTGCACGGTTGTGCCGCTGGACCGAATGATGCCGGAAAAAGATGCGCTGCGTCTGGCGAAATTGGTCGAGGCCAAAGCGATCGTTGTGTCGCCGGCGATTCTCAAAAACGGCGCGGATGAATTTGGAGATTGCGGATTGCCGCTGCTGAATGTACTGAACGAATTGAATCCGCACGAGGGTTCGGCGTGGACGTATCCGGAGGCGTCGATGGGCGAGCGGCCGCTGCGCGATCCGGCGCCGGAGTCACCGGCGTCGATCCTTTTCACGAGCGGCACGACGAGGGAACCGAAGGGTGTGATGCTGAGCCACGCCAATGTTGTCGCCGATGCGCTGGCCGTCGCGGAGGTGTTGGAGCCGATGCAGAACGACCGCTTTTTGTCGGTGCTGCCGCTGCATCATGCCTTCGAATTCAGTTGCGGATTTTTGATTCCGATGTACGGCGGCTCGACGATTCACCACATCGAATCGATTCAGGACATAGCCGCGACGATGAAGCTGGCGGAGATCACCGTGGTGCTGGGCGTGCCGCGGCTCTTTCAGCTTTTCATGGATCGCATTAAAGCGCAGATTGCCGCATCGGGCACCGTCGCAAAGATCAGCGCAAGCGTGGGAAAGAGTCTGGCGGGAACGCTGGAGCTTTTCGGAAATCCCGACGCGCGCAAAAGCATTTTCAAAAAAGTTCACGACGGTTTTGGCGGGCATGTGCGGCTGTTCGTGTGCGGCGGCGCACCGCTCGACCCCGAGATATACACGTTCTTCAAAGATTTCGGCATCACGATTTGCGAGGGATACGGGCTGACTGAGACGTCGCCGGTTCTCACTGTCAATCCGCTCAGCGCGACGAAAGCGGGCTCAGTCGGGCCGGCGGTGCCGGGCGTGGAGATGCGCATTCACGCTCCGGGCGCCGACGGCATCGGCGAAGTGCGCGCGCGCGGGCCGGTGATCATGCAGGGCTACTGGCGCAATCCCGACGCGACCGCGCAGGTTTTCGAGAGCGGCTGGTTCAAAACCGGCGATCTTGGGCGCATCGACAAGGATGGCTATCTGCACATCACCGGCCGATTGAAGGACGTGATCGTCACGACTGCGGGGAAAAATGTGTATCCGGACGAAATCGAATTGGCGCTCAAGGACATTGCCGGCGTCAAAGAGTTGTGCGTGGTTGGATTGCCGTCGCGTGCAGGGCACGGCGAGGAGGTTGCGGCGGTGATTGTGCTGAAGAACGAAAATATGCAGGGTGGAAGCCCGCACCACAATGCTCTGCGCAATTCGGTCGAATCCGCAGTGGACCGCGCCAATCAGGCGCTGCCGAGCCACCAGCGTGTGGCGCGGGTGGAGTTTCAAGACGAGGATTTGCCCAAGACATCAACGCTGAAGATTCAGCGCAACAAAGTTCGCGAGCGTTACGCGGGCGGCGGGAAAGCGGCGGCCAGCGCCACCGCGCTAGACGCGGTCGCGGTCGCCGCGGCGCAGAGCGACGTGGCGGCGCGCGAGTCTGCGATTTTTGTCGAAGTCGCGCGCACGGCCGCGGAATTATCCGGACGCATGAAGGCGTCGGAACTGTCGCCTTCGACGAAACTGGAGATCGATCTGGCGCTGGATTCAATCGCGCGGATGGATTTGATCAGCAAGCTGGAATTGCGTTTTAACGTGCGCATTCCGCCGGGGCACGAAGGCAAGCTCTTCACGCTACGCGACGCGGTGACCGTCGTTGAGGACGCGCTGAAAGCAGGTGGAGCGCCGGCTTCCAGCCGGCTGGATTCGGGCACGGGCATTCTTTCGCGCTCGTCGCAAAATATCGAAGACGTGAAGAGCAGCTTGAAGGGATCGGTGTCAAAGACGGTGCTGCAAGGCGTGTTCGGATCGACGGCGTCGGTGTTCATGAACACGTGGCTGCGCGTTGAAGGCCGCGGGCTGGAGAATATTCCGCCTGGCGGCGCGTACATTCTCGCGGCGAACCATTGCAGCCATCTGGATTCGATGGCGATTCGCGAAGTGCTTGGCTCACGCGCTAAGAGTTTGCACGTGATGGGCGCGAAGGATTATTTCTTCGACACGACACTCAAAAGTTGGTTCTTCTCGACGTTCCTCAACGCGCTGCCGTTTGACCGCGAAGAGAATATCGCCGACGGTCTGGCGCTTTGCAAGACGGTGCTGGACAGCGGGCGCGCGATTTTGCTTTTCCCAGAAGGCACGCGCTCCATCACCGGCGAATTGCAATCGTTCCGCAGCGGCGTGGGGGTGCTGGCAGTGGAATTGGACGTGCCGATCGTGCCAGTGAATTTGCGCGGGACGTTCGAATCGCTGCCGAAGGGGCGCATGGTCCCGCGGCCGAAACGCATCGCGGTGACGGTGGGCAAGCCGGTGGATTTCAGCGCGATCCGCAAGGAGCGCGGTGCGGCGCAGGCGACGGAATTGTATCGGCGCGCGGCGAATGAATTGCGGGCGCGGATTGAAGCGCTGGGTTGAACAACGAATCGCACGAATTTACACGAGTTGTTTTGCGGATTCTTGGAGGCGAGTTCTGGAAACTGAGCGGCAAAGCGCCGGCGGGACGTCCTTGCGGGGGACGGAAAGCGACCATGCGGCCGCCGCGTATTGCGACGTGGACGGGACGATTGCGGCGACGAACATCGTCATGCCGCTGCTCTGGTTTCGGCGCAAGCGCGCGGCGTTGGCCGACAAGCTCTGGATCGCGAGCCTGCCGCTGCGCGGGCCGTGGTGGCTGCTGGTCGATCGGTTCAACCGCGGGGCATCGAATCGATCGATTTATCGAAGCTATCGCGGCATTAATGCGCAGTGGGCGCGCGAAAACGTGCGGGCGTGTTTTGACGAATGCATCAAGCCGCGCATTTTTCCGCAGGCGCTGGAGCGGATGGAGGCGCTGAAGAAGGAGGACGTACCGATCGTGCTGGTGACCGGCGGGCTGGATTTTATTTTGCAGCCACTGGCGGAATTGTTGAACGCTGAACTGATTGCGCCGGGATTGATCGAAAAAAATGGAGTCTTCACCGGCGAGATGAATCATGCGCCGCTGACCGGCAGCGCGAAATACGTCGCGGTGATCAAGCATGCGCTGCGCGGGCACATCGACCTCGCAAAGTCTTATGCATTTGGCGATGCGTTTGGGGATGCGAACATGCTTTACGCGGTGGGGCATCCGGTGGCAGTCAGTCCAGACCGGCGGCTGCGAAAAATTGCGTTGCGGCGCGGGTGGGAGATTGCGGAGTGGCGGGAAGAAGTGGGAAGCAGGGAGTAGGAAGTGGCAGGAATATGATCAAACGGCTTTGTATTTTTTGCGGATCAAGTGTCGGCCGTCGGGCGGAGTACATGGACGCGGCGCGCGCGATGGGGGCCTTGCTGGCTCGCAGCGGGGTGGGGCTTGTGTTTGGCGGCGGGCGCACCGGGCTGATGGGCGCGGCGGCGGATGCGGCGTTGGAAGCCGGCGGCGAAGTCATCGGGGTGATTCCGGAGAAGCTGGCGACGAAGGAGTTGAAGCACACGGGATTGAGCGCGCTGCATGTGGTCGATTCGATGCACGAGCGCAAGGCGAAGATGGCGGAGTTGTCGGATGGATTTGCGGCGCTGCCCGGCGGTCTTGGCACGTTTGAGGAACTCTGCGAGGTCCTGACGTGGGCGCAGCTTGGCATTCACGCCAAACCATGCGGCCTGCTAAACACGGCGGGGTATTTCAATCCGTTGCTGGCGCTGTTGGATCATGCGGTCGAAGAGAAGTTCGTGCGCGCGGATGACCGCGCGCTGCTGATGGATGCGCGCGAACCGGCGGAGTTGATGGAGAAATTGGCGCGCTACGAGGCGCCCCGGCGGACGCGGTGGATTGGGCCGGTGGAGAGTTGAGGGTCCAGGAGTCAGGGATCAGGGGTCAGGAGTCAGGAGTCAGAAAGCTTGCGTGGTTGCATGAAGAGGGGTTTTGTTCTTTCGCTTTTTTGTGTCAGCATTGGAATGATCGCCGCGGCCGAACCGCCCGCGCCCGAGGCCGGCGAGCGCGAACTGTCGGCGGAGGAATCCGAGAAGACGCTGCGGGCTATGGGGGAGGCGTTCAAAGCGCATCCGTACGTCCGCGCGATAATCAAGGCGGAAGTTGAGGATCTTGCGGGCAAGCGGGTCGAGGAAGGCGAACTGCTGCTCGAACGGCCCGCGCGGATGCTGCGCAAGTTTACGAAGCCGGCGGCAAAGGCGTGGCTGCTGGATGGCGCTCAAATTTCAGAATACGCGCCGACGCAAAAGACGATCTTCGTTAAGGATTTCTCGAATGCGCCAAAGGCGCTGGCGCGGATTCAAGCGGCGATGACCGGCGACATTAAAGCGCTGGAGCCGCTTTTTGCGATGCACATTTTTTTAAAGCCGGGCGGCGAGGGAAAATCTTCGTTGCTTCGAGTGGTTCTCGATAAAAAAACCGGCGCGTCGCGCCGCTTGCACAAGCGGATTCAGGCGCGCATCGTGGAGGGCGGACTATTCTTCGACGAGATTCATTATGTGCCGGACGAAGGCGATGAAGTGACCGAGCGATTTTCTGAGATTAAGGAAATTGCAAAGCCCAGTGATGCGGATTTTGCGCTGCCGAACGAGTGGATTGAACGGAAGGTGGAGAAGATTGAGGAGAATTGAAATTAACGCGGCACTTTCTCGACAATGATTTTCTGGCCTTCGTTGAGTGTTTCCTGCTTCTGCAACTGTGGATTGAAAAAGTAGAGCGTCGAAATCTTCATGGGGTCGCCGTAGATTTTTGTGGCGATGGTCAGCAGGCTTTCGCCGTATTGCGCGACGTAAGTGCGGAAAAAGGTGCGGCGTTCGGCGGCGCGCTCGGATTCGTTCCAGGCCAGCGTTTCGACTTCTTCGGTGACGAGCGTTTTGGTCTGCCAGATTTTGCAGCAGCCTTGCGGACAGGTGGTCTGCACGCCGTCGATGTTGTTGCGGCTGACGGAGCGGCGCAGGATGTTGCCGGGTTGGAAGGCGAAGGATTGCGTTTCGTTTTTTTCGCCGAGTTCCTTGTGATTGAATTTATCGACGGACCATTCGCCGCGCAGCGTCCAACGATCGGCTGATTTGAGCAACCAAACGCTGACGAATTTCGCGTCGCCGCTTTGAGCGTCGATGCTGAAATTGGCGATGACGCTGAAGGGGTTTGCGGGATCGGTGGCTTCGATTCTCAATGGGGCGGCAAGTTTTTTATTGAGATCGGCGGGGCAGGGTGTTTGAAGGTTGAAACTTTGATGGCTGGTGCGCGTGCCAGCGGAGAGAGCGAAAATTCTTTTGCCGTCGGGATTTTCGCGGAGGAGAATTTGGAGCGTGTCGGCGCCCGCGGAGCATTCGCCGAGGGTTGTATCGGCGGCGAGCAGCGAGAGCGTAAGGGTTGCGCAAAATGCAAGGACAAACGGCGCGCTTCGCGCGATGGTGGGCGCAAACTGCCGGCGAGAGGCAGGCTTGACATCCAATGAGCGCCTCCGATGCGACACTGGCAAGCCCAGTGGCACATGAACGGCATGAAACTGACGGCGCGGGGTTCGCAGCAAATCGAGCATTTGTTTCCGCATCGAATATTTTCAGGACTCAGGATTCGGCACTCAGGACTCAGGACTCAGCACTTAAAGATGTCGTCAACTTCGCGCAAAACGCACACCTGTATTTGACCCAGGCGCGCCCTCGCCAGTATAAACAGGACTCATTTTGTGTTGGAACGACTACAGATTATCGGAGCTTGAAATGTCATCGATTCCCACTGCGGCGAGCGCGCCGCCCGCGCCGTCCACGCCCGCCGCTGACGATTTGAAACTGGTTGACGTGCTGCGCCAGGGGCGCGACAAATTGCAGCAGGAGATGGCCAAGGTCGTGATTGGTCAGAAAGAGGCCATCGACCAGATTCTCATGGCGCTGTTCTGCCGCGGTCATGCATTAATGGTGGGCGTGCCCGGATTGGCGAAGACGCTGATGGTGCGGACGATTTCGCAGATTCTCGATCTGAGTTTCAACCGCGTGCAGTTCACGCCGGATTTGATGCCCAGCGACATCGTCGGCACGGATGTGATCGAAGAAGACCAGGCTACGCGGCAGCGCAGTTTTCGATTTATCAAAGGACCGATTTTTGCGAACTTGATTCTGGCCGACGAAATCAACCGCACCCCGCCGAAGACGCAGGCGGCGCTGCTCGAAGCAATGGAAGAGCACCGCGTCACGGCGGGCGGCGAGACGTTTCATCTGCCGGAACCGTTTTTTGTGCTCGCCACCCAGAATCCAATCGAACAGGAAGGCACGTACCCGCTGCCGGAAGCGCAGTTGGACCGCTTCATGTTCGAGATCAAAATCGATTATCCGAGCAAGCAGGAAGAGATGGACATCGTGCGCGCGACGACGGCGCTGCGCGACATTAATTTGAACCGCGTGCTGAACGCCGAGCAGGTCGCAGAAGTGCAGAATGTCGTGCGCAAAATTCCGGTGGGCGATTCGGTGATCAAATACGCCGTCGATCTGGTCACGGCCACGCGCCCGAAGACCGACGAAGCGCCGGATTTTGTGAAGCAATTTGTGCGCTGGGGCGCCGGTCCGCGCGCGAGCCAGTATTTGATTCTTGCGGCGAAAGCGCGCGCGGCGATCCGCGGGAATTTTGCGGCATCGACCGGCGACGTGGAAGCGGTCGCGCCGCTGGTGCTTCGGCACCGAGTGGTGACGAATTTTCACGCGGAGAGCGAAGAGATCACGCCGGATGAGATTGTGCGGCGGCTGTTGGGTGTGGTAAAAAAGGGATAGGAAAGACGGAGAACGGCCATGCCGACAGTCACCGAAAAACAGATCACGCCTGAAGAAATGCTCGCCATCAACGACGATAAGCGCTACGAGTTGATCGACGGACAACTGGTGGAGAAGGACATGGGTTTCTTTGCAAACAGGATTGCATTTGTGCTGGGCTGGTTTCTCGAAACTTATCTCCGTCAATCAAAGCTGGGAATTGTGAATTGCGAAGGAACTTATCAATGTCCTCAGTGGATGCAGACGAAAGTGCGCAGCCCGGACGTGTCGGTCGTGCTAGCCGGAAGATTCCCAAACAAACAAATTCCCACGGGGCATAGCACGATTGCGCCGGATATCGCCGTCGAAGTCATTTCGCCCAATGATCTGGTTTACGATGTAAATCAGAAAGTCGCCGATTACTTTGCCGCCGGAGTCAAAGAGGTCTGGCTGATCGATCCAAACCTCCGAACGATCAGCGTTCGCAGCCCCGGAAATCCACGCGAGCTATCGGAGCATGACATCTTGAAAAGCGAACGGCTGCTACCCGGCTTCGAGCTCAAAATCAGCGATCTTTTTGAGGCAACCGGGGTTTAAAGTTTTAGTTTCGCAGGCATGCATGCCTGCACCATTTAATAGGAGAGCTTTCCCATGCCCATTCAAGTTGGCGACGTGCCCCCCGATTTCACGCTCAAGACTCAGGACGACAAAGAGTGGACGTTGAGCGCGCAGAAGGGCAAGAACGTGGTGCTGCTGTGGTACCCGTTGGATTGGAGTCCAACGTGCGAGAAGGAAAACTGCGCGATCAGCAATGACAAGAGCTTGTACGGGCCAAACAACGTCGTCGTCGGGATCAGCCGCGACAGCGCGTACAGCCACAAGGCGTTCAAAACCGAGCGCAAGATCGGGCACGATTTGCTGGCCGATCCGATGCTGGAAACGACCGCGAAGTACGGCCTTGTGCACCCGAAAGTCCCGTTCATCAGCCAGCGCGCGACGGTGATTGTGGACAAGAGCGGCAAGGTCGCGTTCGTGCAGATTCAGGAGAAGACGCCTGAAGCGCGCGACATGGCGGCGGTGCAGGCGGCGCTGGCGAAGTTGAACTAATGACGAGGAGCGGCGGCACTCTTGCCGCCGAGAGTTTTCGCGGCGGCCAAACGGCGGCAGGAGTGCCGCCGCTCCTGCGGGAATGGAGCCACGTTGATCATCCGCGTGTTCTACCATGCGTTTTTGCGCGAGAAGCTCGGGCGGGAGTCCGAGCTTCTCGTCGTTTCAGCGCAGCCCGCGACGGCCGGCGGCGTAATCGAAGCGTTCACGCGAACCCATCCGGAATTCGCGCGGTTGGCCGATGCGTTGAATATTGCAATCAACGACGAGATCGTGACGCGCTCGTCGCCGGTCCCCGAAGGTGCGCGCGTGGATTTGCTCCCGCCGTACGGCGGGGGATAATCGGCGGACATGAAACTCTTCGGCAGGCCGCTGCAATTCAGCTTGGCGAGCGCGCTCTTGATGATGTGCTTCGCGGGGGCGGTGATGGCTGTGTTCATAAACAGCTCGCGATGGCGTCAATCGAGAATCTTTCCATGTCCGGACAAAGTCGCGACATTCTCACTTTCAAGCGACGATAAAACCTTGGCGCTAGCGATTAGGTCTGAGGTGTGCTCGACAGGCATGGACGAGTCCGCGTCAAATCGTATTCAGGTAATGCAATTTGAGACAGAAGAAAAAATATTTGAATTGACAGCTCGGGAGGATTTGAGGCACTTGCAAGTCAACAGTAAACACGCCGTCCTTATGACAGATGCTTTTAGTGGATACGTGCGCCAGTGGAAGTACCCTGAAGGCAAGGAGCTTCCGCACTCGATGTTATTGGCGGATTCCGCTTGGTTTATCGACGACGATCATCTGCTCACTTCAGATAACGGCAAGCTTGAGCTTAGACTTTACGGTCAGAATGACATCCATCGAACCGACCCGGATAAAAAAGACCGATACGGCAGTCAATTCATTAACCATTCGAGAACGAACTCGTTTGTCGTCACGACAACTAATGCAATCATCTCTGATTTCCAAAACAACCCAGCTAAGACGGTCGTCCTCAGCGTTTTAAATTCGGAGACGCTTGATTCGGTCAAGCGTATTCATTTGGCAAATATGGACGCCGATGTTGCCGATGTTACAGGTCTTCCCGGCGACAAGCTGGTCGCGGTCTCCACCCGTAATGGCGATATTCTTCTCATCGACATCGACGCTGATAAATACCGGTGGCGTGTGAGGCTCACTGAAAAATGGTTGAGCGTTAATCCTTTCCCCGAAGGCGATCGAATGGCAGTTTCCAATCCAGTTTCTATTTACATCCTTGATGTGCGCGACGGCTCAACTTTGGCCACGATTCGCCCGCCGCCCGGCGACGCGGATTTCGGTACGCCCCCTCCACTCCACATCCTCCGAAACGGAGACATTGTGGCGTTGAGCGGCGGGAAAATTGTCGTATTCTCGCGCCGGTTTCCGGAGTGGTGGTGGGGCCATTTTTATCGCGTTGAAACGTGGCTGGCCATCGTACTGGGCTTTATGCTGCTGTGGCGTTTTGGACGCTGGATTCTTCGAAAGCCGAAATCGACCGCATGAACTCCTTCGTCTCACTCACTCGCGACGCACTCGGTGCGCAGGCCATCGAGCGCCTCGCCGCCGATCCGGCTGCGGGCGCGGTTGTGTCGTTCATCGGCGTGACGCGCGACAACCATTTTGGGCGGCGCGTGATCACGCTCGAATACGAAGCGCATGAGACGCTGGCGCTCAAGATGCTCGAAAAACTTTGCGCGCAGGCGCTCGAACAATTTGGTTTGATCCGCGCCGCGGTGTATCATCGTCTTGGAAAAGTCGAGATTGGTGAGGCCAGTGTGGTGATTGCGGTGAGCGCAGCGCATCGCGGGGCGGCGTTTGACGGCTGCCGTTTTTTGATCGATGAATTGAAAACGACGGTGCCGATTTGGAAGAAGGAATACTACGCCGACGGAAGTGAGCCGGTGTGGGTGGGGCCGGATGGGAAGCCGGTTCAAATTTGTTGAATGTTGAATGTGGAATGTTGAATGTGGAATTCGTCGCGAGTATTTGGTGGAATTAACATTCAACGTTTAACATTTAACATTCAACATCTCTTGGGAACTTGAAATGCGAAACGCCACTTTGATTCTCATTGTTGTCGCGTCCGCTGTCTTCGCCGCCGACGAATGGCCGTGTCTGCGCGGACCGACGCTGCAAGGCTATTCCGACGCGAAAGACCTTCCGGTGACGTGGAGCGAGAAGGAGAACATCAAGTGGAAGACCGAATTGCCCGGCACCGCGTGGTCGTCGCCGGTGGTGTCGGGGAATGAAATCTGGATGACCAACTCCACCGACGACGGCAAGGTTCTGAGCGTGATCTGCGTGACGCTCGACACCGGCAAAAAGATTCACGACGAAGAAGTGTTTTACGTCGAGAAGCAGGAATTCAAACACACGCTCAACAGTTACGCGTCGCCGTCGCCGATCATCGACAACGGGCGGCTTTATGTTTTCTTCGGCACCCATGGTGCGGCGTGTTTCGATACGAAGACCGCGAAAAAAGTATGGGAGAATGCGGAACTCAAACATGATCCGCAGAATCAGGCGGGGAGTTCGCCGGTGCAGTACAAGGATAAGATTTTGATCTGCATCGACGGCATGGACGTGCAGTATCAGGTCGCGCTGAACAAATCCGACGGGAAGATCGCGTGGAAGACGGAGCGGTCAATGAAGTTTCCGCCGAATTTGAAGGAGGATTTCAAGAAGTCGTACGGCACGCCGCTGGTTTATCAGGTCGATGGCCAGGACCAGATGGTGGCGATCGCCGCCGAGGGATTTTACGCGTACGATCCGAACAACGGCAAGGAACTGTGGCGGCTGAGGCATCCCGGATTTTCGTGCGTGGCGATTCCGGTGTACGGAAACGGGTTGCTGTACATGAGCACGGGATTCACCAAGCCGCAGATGTGGGCGGTGAAGCCGATTGCCGGCGGCGGTTCGACGCTGGATTTGCCGCAAGAAAATATCGTGTGGAAAATCAACGGGCAGACGCCGTGGCTGAATCCACCGAGCGCAGCGGAGAACAAGCCGGTGGGCGCGCCGAGCCCGAACAAGCCGTCGCCGGTGCTGATCGGCAATCGCTTGTACATGCTGGCCGACAGCGGAAAATTAAGCTGCATCGACGCGCTCAGCGGGAAAGCCGTGTGGGTGCAGGCACTGGGCGGCGAATATTCCGCGTCGCCGACGTATGCCGATGGTAAGATTTATTTTTTCAATCACACGGGCGTGGGGACGGTGATCGAGCCGGGCGAGAAATTCAAGAAGCTGGCGGAGAACACGCTGGAGGAAGGCTGCATGGCGTCGCCGGCGATTGTGGGGAAGGCGCTGATTGTGCGGACGAAGAAGGCGATCTATCGGATTGAGAAGTGAACGGCGAATTCAAAATTCAAAATGAAAAATGCAAAATTCAAGGTTTTAAGCGTTCAAGGATCAAGAGGTCAAGAGCTGGGAACGAGGCGCGAGGGGAATCATGTATTGCAGAAGCTGTCTGGCGGCGAATCCAGAAGGGGCGGTGAAGTGCGTGCAGTGCGGGGCGCCGTTGACCGACGCGATCAAGCCGGCGTCGGAATCTCCGTCGCTGGAACTGGAAGGACCGCCGACCGTTCCCACGCCGCCGCAACCGAGTGGGCAGACGCCGTCGGATCCGGGGCCAACGATGCCGGCAACGCCGCCCACGGGAGGCGGGGGCGCGGATGAATTCGAATTGCAGCCCGAGCACGAAAGGAAGGATATCTCGCAGGGCCCTCCGCCGCTGACGCCGGAAGAGGAATTCGAGGTGCGGAAGGAAGGGAAAAAGAAGGAGAAGAAAAAAGACGAGCCTGCGCCGGAGATGCCGAAGAATTTCAATAATCAGTGCATCGCGCTGATTGTGGCGTCGGTGCTGTCGGCGGGCGGCTGCGGGTGTTTGACGACGTGGTGTTCGTGTTTTTACATGTTCAGCTTGATTCTGGGAATTTTGGCGCTGCTTGAATCGGGCAAGGTCAAGGCGTTTTACAGCGAGGAACATTACGACGACGCGGAGCGCGCGTCGGCGGATACGAAGCGCTATCTGACGATTGGGGCAATCGTTTTTGCGGTGGCGCTGTTGACGAATATCGTGGTGTTGGGCGTTTATGTCGCGCTTCACGGGCTTAAAATTTTCAATTTGTTTGGCGGCCGGGGGAATGGCGATTGACGGCGTCTGTCGATCGTCTCGACGATGTTGCGTAACGTCTTCTTTTGGGGCCTGTCACGGTTGAAGCGATAGCCCAGAAAATCAAATCCGCTGCCCGCCTCCAACCGCCCCGCGACTCGTCGCTGTTCCATTGCCAACCGTCGTTCCAACTTGATTTTCCGAAAATGGCAATGATAATCGCTCCGGCATAAGTCCTAAACTACAATGCCGGAGGAATCGAGGGTTTGCCGTGTTGGAAGACGAATGGAAGATCAGCAAATCCGGCGGGCAGTGCAGCGGCTGCGGCAGCGCGTTTGACGTCGAGCAGCCGGTTTTCTCGGCGCTGTTTCAGGAGCAGGATCAACTGCTGCGCAAAGATTTTTGCGCGGAGTGTTTTCAGAATCGGCGGCCAGAGAACGTCTTCTATTTTTGGAAGACCACGGCCGGCTCTCGCAGCGAGGGCCAGCCGGCTGGAAGCCGGCGCTCCGGGGCACCGGCGTTCGACTTGGAGAATGTGCTGGAGTTTTTTAAGCGGCTGGATGGCGAAAGCGGCGCTCAAAAAATCGCGTTCCGCTACATTTTGGCGCTGATGCTGGCGCGCAAAAAGATGCTCGTGGCCGGCGATAAGAAGAGCGCGGAAGGACAGCGCGTGCAGTTTTACCGCGAGAAGGGCGGCGGGGCTGAGCACGCGGTTGTCGAACCGGATTTAAGCGCCGACGAGATTCAAGGCTTGTCGGCGGAATTGGGAGGCTTGCTGGGATTGGGCGAAAAAACCTGATTTGGGCGATTTTTGCCCTTGGACCACGGACCTTGAAGGTGTCTCTGGTTTTGTAAAATGTTGTGCGGAAAAATCGATATGGCTGTATACATAAAGAACCGGTTAAGGGGCTTTGCGCTGCTGTTCGTGCTGACGGCCAGCGCGGGTGCGTTTGCTGCCGACGCTCCAAGCGATGGGCGGATTCGCCTGCATGTGCGCGCCAGCGATCCGTACGGGGGAAAATTAACCTTCAAATGGGTCCAGGTTGACGGGCCGGAAGCAAAATTAATCGATGCGACCGCCGCCGTTTATGACGATAATACCAGGAAATGGATCAGCGAGCCGTACTTTGTGCCCTCGAAGCCCGGAACGTACACCTTTCGTGTGTCGGTGAAGAACGAAGACGGCGTGGAGTCGCAAAAGACATTCGTGTTGGAAGCCAAAAAAGGCGGCACGGAGTGACGACTATGACCGCTTGCAGGGCAATCAAAGCGCTGATGCTGGCCAGTCTGGTATTGCTGGCCATGCGCGGCTTCGGCGCCGACGACCCGCCGAACGAGGGGCGTGTGCGTCTTTATATCCGCGCCGCGGACCCCGAAGGCGGCGAGCTGTTTTTTGACTGGAAACAGGTTGAAGGTCCGCCAGTCACGATCGCCGATCCGCACGCCCGCACCTTTGACAAAGGCAGCAATAAATGGGTGAGCGAAACGTACTTTGTGCCAAAGGTTCCAGGCAAATACGAGTTTGAAGTCACCGTTCGCAACGAAAAGAACAACAAGAGCTCGAAGCGCTTCGTACAGGAAATCTTGCCCGCGCCGCTCTATCCCGACCCCAACCCCGGCAAACCGCAATCGGTCTCAGTCGATCAAAAAGTCGTGGTCAGCGGCGTGGACAGCAAGGCTTACGACAATCGTGTCATCACGCAATATGAGTGGTCGATAAAAAGTGCGCCGGCGGATTTCGCACTCTCGCCCGAACAACTTCGCTCGCGCCAATTCGAATTTATTCCGAAAAAGCCCGGCAAATATGTCTTCGAGTTGAAAGTATTCGACGGAAAATTGTGGGGCGGTCCGGCCAGCGTTGAAGTTGTCGTCGCGTCGCCGAAGCCGATTGAAATTGACCCGGTTGAAAATCCGGATCCCAAGACATTGCCGCCGGCGAAAAAATTCGACGCAACAGCTACCGCTCCGCAAATCAAGCCCGTGGCCGTCGTCCAAAACGCCGACAAGCAGCCTTTCCGCGTCGGCGACAAAATCGTGCTCGACGGCTCCGCCTCCACCGCCGCCCCCGATGACGAATTTTTTTGGAAGCAATTGGACTTGGAAAAATCCACTGTGATTCGTCCCATCACGCCGGATGTGAACAAACCATTTTCGCCGACGCGCAACGATCCGGGCAATTACCCGGTTCAGTCTTTCATCGCCACCGACAACGGCTCCTACAAATTCGTGCTGCAAATTAAATCGAAGGAAACCGGCGCCTTCGTCGATAGCGATCCCGTGAGCATTCAAGTCGGCGCAGCCGGCGGCGGAGACACGAATGTTCCGAAAGGGCCGGTTGCGATCCTCGAGCCGTTGAAGGCCACGATCTCCCTCGGCGACGAAGTCAAGCTCGACGCATCGAAAAGCCACAGCGACGATGGTACGCCGCTGACCTACTTCTGGTCCAAATTGCCCGGCCGCGAATTCCCCGTGATCCGCGGCGGCAACGACGGCCCGATCATTCGCGTCTACGCTGAAAGGGAAGGCGAATACTTCGTCTCCGTGGTCGTCGTGGACAAGAAAGGCCAGCGCGCACAATCCGAGCCGGCGGTCATTACTGTTGGGGCCGGCGACAAGCCGCCGCTGATCGAAGGCGTCGAGAAATCGTACACCTGCAACGTCGGCGAGCCGATCGGCTTGAAAGCCAGAGTCACCGATCCGCAGAATTTTCAGGTGACATTGAAATGGATCTGTCTTGAATCGCCCCCGCCCGGCAAGACGCTCGTGATCCCGCCGGACTACGCCAAGCTGCCCGAATTTCGCTTCGCGCCGCCCTACAAAGGCACCTACATTTTCCGCCTCGAAGCCACCAATTCCAAAGGTCTGACCAGCGCCATCGAAACGCAGATTGGCGTGAAAGACGCCGCCCAGTTGAAACCCACCGCCGTCATCTCCGCGCCCGGCCAGGAGCGCGTCAACGTCGGCGACAAAGTCACGCTCTCCGCCGCGCAATCCTACAGCCCCAATCGCAAGCCGCTGAGCTACACGTGGCGCGACGAATCCGAAGGCGGTCCGAAAATCAAGGAACCGGTCCCCCCGCGCAATGCCAAGGAATGGACCTTCGTCGCCACCGCGCCCGGCCGCATCGTCGTGACGCTCGTCGTCAACGACACCGTCGCCGACAGCGAACCGGCGAAATTCGCAGTGGACGTAATGCAACCGGTCGTCGCAAAGGCCAAGCCCGTTCCAAAGATCGAAGGCCCGCACAGCGTCACCGCCAAATCCGAAGTCGAACTCAGCGCTGAGCACAGCACGTCCTGCGACAACACGCCGCTGCAATTCACCTGGACTCAATCGCCTCCGCCCGAAGGCGGCCCCGACCTGGGCCTCACCTACGCGCAACGCCACGCAGCCAGGCTGCGCTTCATCGCGGCGCAGCCGGCCACGTACGTGCTGACGCTCACCGTCACCGACCAGTACGAACAGAGCGCCAGCGAACGCTTTGCGCTCGAAGTCAAAGCCGCCGCCGCGCCGCCGAGCGCCGCCGCGTCGGTCCTCACGCCGCCGCCGCTGCTCGCCGGCAAAGAGGTGCGGCTGAGCGCCAAGGAAAGCGTCAGCCCCGCGAACTTGCCGTTGAGCTACAAATGGGAACAGACCAAGGGCCTGCAACTGGTCCTTGCGCGCGACAACACGCAGGAGATTGTCGTCACACCGTCCAAACGCGGCGAATATGAATTCAAGCTCACGGTCGGCGATGGCGAACAGCAGAGCGCGCCCGCGCTCGTCTCGTTCAATGTCGAAGCCGGCGCGCTGCCCACCGCTCAAATCGAGGGCATCCCGCCGCCCACCGCCGGCGACACCGTCACACTCGACGGCTCCGCGTCCAAAGCGCCCGGCGGAGCGACTAAGGAATTCCTCAAATACAAATGGGCGCAGGTCAAAGGCCCGCCCGTGCGCCTCAACGTCGGCGACGAAGCCAAATCCAAGCTCTCTTTTGTCGTCCCGGAAGACGGCACCTACACCTTCGAATTGCGCGTCAGCGAAGACGGCGCCGAATGGGGCGAACCGGCCTCGATCGTCATTCCCGTCAAAGCGCGCGCCAAGCCCGCGCAGCCGCTCGTCGTCGTCGAGAACACCAGCGTCACCACCGAAGTCGGCGTGCCGGCGGCCATCGACGCCTCCAAATCCACCGACCCCGACGGCTTGCCGCTCCAATTCAAATGGAGCAAAAACGGACGCGAATTCGCCGAGCGCGGCCCGATTTTGAAATTCACCTGGGAAGACGTGGACAAGATGGTCTTCGAAGTCAGGGCTTTCAACGGCAAGGTCGAATCTGAACCCGTGCAAGTGAAGGTCAACGTCGTCCCGCAAGGCACGCTGCCGAAAGCCAAACCGCAAATCTCCGTCAACGGCGCTCCAGTTTCCGCCACCAATCCCGCCAAGATCGCTTTCCGCGGTGTGGATGATAAAAAGAAGATCATCGTCCTCGACGGCTCCGACTCGGTGATGCACGGCGGCATCCCGCCGGCCAAAGACAGCGATCTGCATTACCTCTGGAAGCAAGTCGGCGGCGAAGATTTGAAGCTCAATCCCAAGTCGATGCAAAACAAGATGGTCGGCCTGCGCATCTACAAGCCCGGCGAGTACAAATTCGAACTCACCGTCACCGAAGACGGCCCGGACGCACTCCCCAGCGCGCCGGTCACAGTCGGCGTCACCGTCATTCCCGACCAGCCGCCCACGCCCGAAGCTCCGCCGCAACCGAAGGAATAGCGCCAGAGCCGCGCACGTCAGTAAGCGGCCACGAGCCGCGACCGCAAGGGAGCGGGAATTTCGCGACGAGGAATCGCTCATGTTCTCCGGCAGCGGCTTTTTCAAGCGTCGCCCGCTCTTCTGGCTGGCACTGGCCGTGTGCCTCGGCATCTTCATCGACGAACTCCTTGAACCCCAGCGCGCACTATTAATCACGAGCGCTGCCGCATTCCTCGCCGCATGCATTCTCGCATCGTTTTTCTTTCGCCGCTTAATCTTCGCCGCCGCAATAGTTCTTTCCGTTTCGCTCGGCGCCTCGCTTCACGCGTTTCAAGCGCGCCTGCTCTCCGCCAACGATGTCGCGAACCTCACGCCCGAGCGAGCCTGCTTCGTCTGGTTGCGCGGCACCATTCTCGAAGCCGATTGGCGAGCCAAAAGCAGCGCGTTGACCTCCGGCAAATTCGCGCGCACAAACTGGACGCTCTCCGTCGAGGCGCTCAGCTCGGACGGCAACGTCTGGACGCCCGCGGCGGGCCGCGTCCGCGTCAGCGCCTGGCTCAACGGCGAGACGGACGAACTGGCCGCGCTCGATCCGCTCGGGCCGCTTGGGCCGTCGCACATTTCCGCTGGTGAATTGGCCGAAGGCGACCGCATTCAATGTCGCGCGCGCCTTGAGCCGCTGCCGGCGCCCACGTTGCCCGACGCGTTCGACTACGGCGCGTTTCTCGCGGCCCAAGGCGTGCAGCGCATGGGCGCGGTGACAACTTCGACGCTTCAGCCGCTTTCCGGGCCACGCTGGTGGGAACTTAAATCGTGGCTTCGCCGCGCCAGCGGCGCGCTCGCCGCGCGGACCGAATCGCTGCTTAACGGCGACGCGGAACAAGCCGGGCTTTTGAACGCGATGGTTTTCGGCCGCAGGGAAAATTTGAGCGTCACAGACCGCGAAGCCTTCACCATGTCCGGCACCGCCCATCTTCTCGCGATCAGCGGCCTGCATATTCAACTCGTGTGTGCGCTGGTCTGGCGGCTGTTGAGTTACTTCGGCTATTCGCGGCGTAGATCGGCGCTGTGGGTGCTTGCCGCGTGCGCGGGCTATTGTCTGCTCACGGGCGCTACGCCGCCCGCGGTTCGCGCGACCGTTATGTTCGCCACCTACATTGCAGCGTCTGCGTTCTGGCGCGAAGCCGACCCGCTCACCGCACTCGCCGCAGCCGCGCTCATTATTCTGTCGTATGCGCCGCAGGAATTGTTTAATGCCGGCTTCCAACTCTCCTTTCTCGCCGTCCTTTCTCTGCACACACTCTTCCCTATGTTCAAAGAGACACTCGCCGCATGGAACGCGCGGCATGGTTCAAAACTGCTTCTCGCGCCAGCGGCCGAGCAGCAGGCGCCATCGTGGCGAACGGCACTTTCCGAATGGGCCGTTAATGCCATGCTCATTTCGCTCTGCGCGTGGCTGGCTACCGCGCCGGCGGTGGCGTGGCACATGGGCCGTCTTTCGACGCTCAGTCTGCTCGTTAATCTCTTCGCGCTGCCGCTCCTGACGGTCTGCATGCTTGCGGGATTCGTGACGCTCACGGTCGGATATTTTTTTTCAGCGCTTGGAAAATTGCTCGGCTTCGGCGCGTCCGCCGCGTATGGCCTGCTTGAATGGATCAACCGCCAATGCGCCTCGATTCCCGGCGCGTCGATCGACATGCCGCGCCCCTCGGCTCTGGCGCTTGTGGCATACGCCGGGATGCTCTGCGCGCTCTGGATCGCGCACAGCCGAAGGCGGAACGTCCCCGCGCCTCTGGCGCGCGAGTCATTGACCGCGCCGCGCTTATTTTTATACGTTTCGAGCTGCCCGTTGTTGTTATTGTCGAGCTTGCTATTCCGAGCGCATCCCGCCGCAGCGGAACTCACGATCTTCGATCTCCAGCGCGGCCGCTCCGCGCTGTTTGAAACGCCCGGCGGCGCGGCGCTCATCGATGCCGGCGCGAAGGGCCAGGGTTTGCGCGTTGCGGAAGTGCTGCGCCGCAGAGGCATCCACTCGCTCGCGCTGCTGGTGCTGACCGGGGACGATCCAGACGCCATCGATGGCGCGCTCGAATTGCTGCCGCGCGTAGCCGTGCAGCGCGTGATTTTTCCGCGCTGCAAATTTCCGAGCGAAACGCGCCGCGCGCTGGAAGGCTTTCTGTCGCAGAAAAAAATCCCCTATGCTTCGCCGGGCGCGAAAGTAGAAATTGCCGCGTTGAGCGGCATGCATTGGGAATTCACTGACGACGGACCACCGTTGACCGATCCCGCCGCAAACAACAGTGCGCTCTGCGTGCGCGTCGAATGCGCGGACTTCAGCGTGCTCTTTGCCGCCGCAAAGTCAAATGCAAGCCTTGCGCGCTTGCTGAGCAAAACAGATTTCCAATGGAAGGCAACCATCCTGCGCTTGGTTCCCGCCGATTTTGGAAACTGGCCGCGCGAAACAGCCGAATTAATTCAACGGGCCGGAAGCACGCTCGTCGCCGCCGGAACGAATCGCGACGCCGAAGCCATTTCCGGCGTCGATTTCGAGGCACTCTCCGCGCGCCCGCTTTCCCCGCACCGCGAAGGCTCGCTCCGCATTCGCAGCGCGGCGGGAAAACTCGACGTATCCGCTTACAGGGGCAACTGGCGCGCGTTGGAATGAGTTCGTAGTCCCGCCTTCAGGCGGCTTTTCGTTCATCGTTCATCGTTCATCGTTCAGCGCCGCGATCGCTTTGCGAACCGAGCCGCTGTGCTTGTCGAGCGCGGCCAGCGCGGCGCGCGGAGTTGCGTTTGTCTCATCGATCACCAGCAGCATCGCCCGCTCGCGCAGCTTCTCGCATTTTATTTTCAGATCGACCATCCGATTGCCTTTGACGCGGCCCAGCCGGACCATGACGGCAGTCGAGATCATGTTCAAAATCAGCTTCTGCGCGGTGCCGGCTTTCATGCGCGTGGAACCCGCAACGGCTTCCGGACCCGTTTCGGCGATAATAGCGGCGCCCGGAAAAAGCATTCTTTCACGCAAAGGCGCAAGGGAGCGCAAAGAACGCAAAGCTTTTCCAAAAGTATTCTTTGCGAACTTGGCGGGCCTTTGCCTCTTTGCGTGAAAAAGAGCGGCCAGTTGCGAATTGCGGTTACACGTAATGCACGCCACGAACGCGCCGCGCCGCGCGGCCTCCTGAAGTCCTTCGCGAACATAGCGTGCGCGCCCCGACGCCGAAAGGCCTACGACGGCATCGCGCGGCCCGATGCGGCGTTTGGAAATGTCGCGCACTCCCGCCGCGCCGTCATCTTCCGCGCCTTCGACGCTGCGCCGCAGCGCGCCGTAACCGCCGGCGATGATGCCTTGCACGAGCTTGGGCGAGACGCCATACGTCGGCGGCATTTCGCTCGCATCGACACAGCCCAGCCGCCCGCTGGTGCCCGCGCCGATGTAAAAAAGCCGCCCGCCATTCTTCAAGCGCACCGCAATCGCATCGACCGCACGTTCGATTTCGGGAATCGCTTTCGCGACGGCCTTGTGAACGCTGGCGTCCTCGCGATTGATCGCGCGCAGCAGCCGCGCGGTGGACATGCGGTCCAGATTCGCCGTGCGCGCGTTGGGCTGTTCGGTGGATAGATGGCGAAGGTTCATTTCAATTCAAAATTCAAAATTCAAAATTCAAAATTCAAGACTTGTCCGCCGCGTTTGCAACGTTGAATCTCAAATTCTAAATCTTGAATCTTGAACCCATTTTCTCCAGCCACGCCGCGGCATTGCGTTTGGCTTCATCGGCACTTCCGGCAAATTCGCTGAGCGATTCGAGGCGCGCGAATACTTTTTCCAAATCGGCGCGATGCGCTTCGTCGATGCCTCCGCCAATTGCGATGCACGGCACGCCCGCTCTTTTTGCGCGCGCCGCAACGCCCGCGCACGCTTTGCCCATCAACGTTTGCTCGTCGAGAAACCCTTCACCGGTGATGACGCAGACGGGCGGCGCTGCATTCCCGCTCCCTTGCGGTCGCGGCTCGTTACCCTTGAGCGCGCGGTTAAAATCGACGGCGTCGAGCACCAGTTCGATGCCGGGCTTGAGCGTCGCGTTTAAAAAAGCGATGCAGCCCGCGCCCAGTCCACCCGCCGCGCCGGCACCGGGAACGTCGCCGACATCTTTTCCAAGATCGCGGCGAATGATCTCGGCATAATGCGCGAGCGCGGCGTCGAGCAAGTCAACATCGGCCGCCGTCGCGCCTTTCTGCGGACCGTAAATGCGGCTGGCGCCCTGCGGGCCACAGAGCGGATTGACCACGTCGCACGCTACGGTGAAACGCGCATTGCCGACGTGCGGGTTAAACGTTGACATGTCGATGCGCGCGAGACGCGTCAGCGCAGCGCCACCCGGCGGAAGTTCATTGCCGTCGGCGGCGAGCAATTTCGCGCCAAGCGCCTGCGCCATGCCGGCGCCGCCGTCGTTGGTCGCGCTGCCGCCGATGCCGAGCAGAATGTCGAGGTTGTCGCGCTGATTTCCGGCAAACGAAAACGCTTCGCAGATTTGATCGCCCACCCCTAGCGTCGTGGTGATCTTCGGATCGCGCTGCGCTTCAGGCACCAGCGGCAAGCCGCTCGACGCGGCCATTTCGATCACCGCTTTCGGGCGCGGCGGATTCTGATCCTGGCCGTGCGGAAACGTCAGCGCAAAGCGCGCAAAGCGCCGCTGCCCAAGCGGGTCGCGGCAATAAGCATCGCGAATTTGCGCACCGGGAATTTGCGGCGCCAGCGCTTCGACCAGGCCTTCGCCGCCATCCGCCAGCGCGATGACCTGCGTCGCAAATCCCGCCGCGCGAAGTCCGCGCGCCAGCGCCTCGCCGGCCTGCCGCGAACTGAGCGTGCCTTTGAAACTGGCCAGGGCGACGACAATCTTCTTCACGTCTTCGCTTTCTTGTGTACGCGATAAATGTACGCCGCCCAACCGCAGAATCCCAGCATGTGCCCGACGGCCAGTGCGACAAGGTCGGGCCAGACCGCGCGTCCCTGAACGGTGAAATCGGAGTCCCACAGCGTGTGGCGCAAGCTGTCTTCGCCTTTGGGAAGCAGCACCGCCAGCGCGATGAACGCCAGCGCGTTGAACGCCACAATGAAGCCGATCATCGGCCAGACGCTCACGGCCGTTCCGGGCGGTTTTTGCCCGCGCGCCGTGCGAGTGTTTTTGGCGGCCGCTTCAGCCAGCTTGGCTTCCTCCGGCGTCAACGGCGCGATGCGATCCGCGCCTAGAAAGCGAAATTTGCGCCCGCACCATGAACACGAAAGGATGTCGCCGCTTTTGCGCCCGGCCAAATCGAACACGACCTGCCCGCATTCACAGGCGCCGGAGTTGTTGGAGTAGGATGAAGGCATTGAAAAAAATCGTCGCGAAAAGATGGAGAAAAACTGCGGTACAGAACAAAATCTATACCAGTGCGTGAGTTGAAATCAAGCTCCGCCGCAACGATCACTCAGCTACTTTTTCAACAGGAACACCAGCAGCGCCACAATCACCATCGTTGCCGCGACGATGCATGCAATCGTCACGTACATTTTCATTCGGCGCACTTCGTCGCGCAACAATTCGATTTCGGTTTTCGCGCGTTCGACACGGACTTGCTCGATTTTGTACGCGCGGATGATCGTCGATTTCCCCGCGTCCAAACGAGCGCTCGACGGCGACTGCCCCATCTTCACCAATTCCAAATCCTCAATCAAATGCGCGGCATCCTGAAAGCGGTCCGCTGGATTTTTCGCCATCATGCGCTCAAGGATCGTCATGACCGGGTCGGGAATTTTCGGATTGATCGTGCGCGGGTCGGGCAGTTCGGCTTTGATGTGCTGGCGCATCACCGAGGAGCCGGAGCCTTCGTATGGCGGTTTGCCGGTCAGCATGTGATACAGCGAACAGCCCAGCGAATATTGATCGGAGCGCCAATCGATATTGTCGGCGCCCATGGCTTGTTCGGGCGAAATGTAATCGGGCGTGCCGAGTACTTCGCCTTCCGTTGAAATCACAGGGTCGAGTTTGGATTTGACGAAGCCGAAATCGCCCAGTTTCACCTGGCCTTTGCGCGTCATCATCATGTTGCCGGGTTTGATGTCGCGGTGAACGATGTCCCACTGCTTGATGTAATGGATGGAGTGCATGATCTGGATGGTGATGTCCATGGCGACCGGCACGTCAAGCGGGCCGACGCGGTCGATCATGTCCTCGACGGTTTCGCCGTCGATGAATTCCATCGAGAAATAATAGACGCCGCGGTCGCGGCCCACGTCGTAAACCTGAATCAAATTCTGGTGGCTCAATCGTCCCGCGAGGCGAGCTTCGAGCAGAAATCTCTTTTTGAATTCCTCGTCGCTGAGCCATTTTTTGTGGAGCACTTTCAGCGCCACGTCTCGCGACATGGAAATCTGGCGCGCTTTGTAGACGGTGCCCAGTCCGCCGTCGCCAATCTTGCCGATGATTTCGTAATTGCCAATGCGCAGCGCGTCGCCTTTTTCCTCGTCGCGCTGCAAGCGGCCCAGCGCGGTTTTGATCGCGCGGACCTGATCTTCGTTCATGAAGCCCTTGGCCAGCATGATCGTTTCGATCGTGTTGGTTTGCGTGCCGTCGCCGCCGGGCGGGCCTTGCGCGGCGATGCATTCCTGCACCTGCGTCTCGGTGACCAGGCCGTTCTCGATGGCAAGCTCTTCGAATGTGGCCGGTGCCTTGCGGGCCATGCTTTCAGCGCCTCATGTGTCGCACAGTTTAGTGGAACGCGATTTTAATGGATTTTTGTCAATGCGCCAAGGAGGGATCACGGTTCAACGTTTGGCTGGAATGCCTGCCGGCTGGAAGCCGGCGCTCCGACTAGCGCAGCGTCCATTTCTTTTTGCCCACATCCTTGCGCTGCAATCGCAGGAACGCGCTGCCCTGGTATTCGCCGCCTTGATCCAGATCGAAATCGACAGACACCGCCAGATCGGCGCGCACAATCAAGCTGTTGCTGAGCGCCATGCCGGACGGGTCCACGCCTTCCGCTGGGATGCCTTTGAGACCCAGGAAAAACACGCCGCTCTTCTGATTGTATTGAAAGCTAATGATGCCGCTGGTTGTGTGGTTGTTTTTGAATGTGTACACGTTGCTGGCGAGCGTGACCTGGCTGGTGGCGATGTTCTGCTGAAAATTTCCGAACGTGAAGCGCCAGAGTCCCGAGGGGGTTTTGACCAGCGGTTTCCCGCCTGGCAGCGTAATGTTTCCGATCAGCCCAAAGTCGTTGATTCTGTCGCCGGTTTTCCCATTTGTCAGACGCTCGGTCGCCGTGGCATCGGCAATGCGGAAGACGCCTTCGCCCGGCAGGCCGGTGGTTCCGAAGACGAAATTGACTTTGCCCGAACCGCCCTGCTTCGCGGTGTACTGCGCTTGCAGCGTCTGGTTTGTCGAAAGTCCCGCATAGGACACCGAGAGCGGAATCGAAACGGTTTGCTTGGAGACCGTCGCGTTGACCACTCCGCCGGCCGCGAGTGCGCCGGCCAAGCTGTCGCTGCTGCTCACGAGCGTAAAAAATCCGGACGCTGAATTGAGTCCGAAAGCCAGCACGGGCGTGTCGCCGGATGTGGAATTGAACGTGCCGCCGTCCAGCAGCGTGAACGAGTAATTGTTCGCGCCAAGCGTGAACGTAAATTGAGTGCCGCCTAAATTCACGGGGAGATCCGGGACATTCAGCACGCCGGTAACGCGAAACGCATCGGCGTTGGATTTCGCAAAATTTACAGTGGCGCTGAAGGCGCTGATCGCCGCCTGATTGTTCACACCCGGGCTGAGCGGGCCGAGCACGCCGCCGACGCTTTGCGGCGGACCGCCGGCGCCGCCTGGATCGGTGGTGCCGGCGTAGACGTGAAAATAATCGTCGTAATTCAGACCGGCTTTCAACAAGGAATAAATGGTGAGGTACGTGCCGCTGTTCTGGTAGACATGTGTGGTTGCGAAGAGGCTCGAACTGGTACCGTCGCCGAAATCCCAATTCACGCTGTCAATGCCGCCGGTCGAAAACGACGACGCGAAGGTCACTGTCAGCGGCGCGACGCCGGTGAGCGGCGCGGCAACGGGGCCGGGGCGAACGTACGGACGAATTTCGTTGCCCACTTGCGTATTGTCGATGATCGCGCCGTAAATGTTGGTTTGAAACGGCGGATCGGCAACGCGCCGGCGACCGTCCATCCACACGACCAGGTATTGCGAGACGACCAGCCCAGTCTGCGCCGGATCTGGAACCGGCAGCACGCAGCCAACCGCGCCGTTAAGTCCGCCGGACAGCGCGTCATCGACGACTTCCATATTGGGATCGCGGTCGGTCGAGGTTTCATTTTTGCGCGGGATGAGACTGACGCGCTTCATCAAGACGTGATACGCCACGTCGCTGGCTCTTGAATTGCGCAGAAACAAAAATTCTTCGAGGTTCACGCCTTCCACGTCGTTGTAAAAAGTCATCGGAAAATCGGTTTCGGCAAGACCAGTGCCTTCGCCGACGAGCGCGAAAGGAACTGTCGAAAGCGCGATGCTGCCGTCAGCGTGAAGCCACGCGCGCGAGACGGCGCAGGAAATTTGCGTGCCCAGCGACGCCAGCAGCAAATACTCGTCGTTGATGAACGCGCCGCCAATCGGCGCGCCCAATCCGGTCGCTGAAAAATCGCGCGTGAACATTTTCGCGCCGCTTGCCGGGCCGACGATGGCGCTCTTTGGGTCGATGCGCACGGCGTACGTGGCGTTGGGCGAATCGCCGATGTCCTGATAGACCAGCAGCGCTTCGCCCTGCGGAACTTTGGGGCCTTTTACGAGGAATTCGAATTGCTGCGCAGGGTCATGACCTGCAACGGGCGTGATGGGCAGGGGCATGCCCGAGACACCGGCGGGCGTGACGCGCGTGAAAAAAATCTGCGTGCCGTTCCCGGATTGCGCGGCATCCTGCCATGCGACGAGGTAATTGTCGCCGGTGAAGAGCACTTGCGGATTGACGTTGGCGGTGTTCAGCGTCGGCGCGATGAGAAAATCCGCGCCGCCAACCACCGCGCCTTGCAGCGAGACGAATGCACCGCGCACGCCGGTGCCTGCGGGGCGCGTGTCGGCCCAGACCACGAGAAAATTCGTGCCGTCAAAGGAGACGCGCGTGCGCTGCACCGGTCCAATTTGAGGCTGCCCTGCCACATCGGAAATAAAAAACGACGGCGAGACGACGCCAGTGTTGCTGACCAGCGCGCCCGAAATGCGCGGGGCGGGGGAGGTGGTGAGATCGCGCCAGACGACGAGGTAATACGAGGTGACGACGGCGATGTAGCTGTCGTTGCCGGCAGCGGCGGAAAGGCTGTCGAGCGAAACGTCCGGACCAATTTGAAAGTCTGGATTGACCAGCGCCGCGCGCGCCGGTTGAGCGAGCGCGAGGCTCGCCGCCATTGCCAAAAAAAAGTGCCAGATTGGTCCTCGCAAAACACCGCCCATCCAACGGTTCTCCGATCAAAACCAAACGGAGCGGGAGCTCCATTCTACTTACGACTGTGACATTCGCGCTTAAAAGAGCTACTGTCAGACGCGCGGAATCGCAGAATCTTCTATGCAATCGGCGGGCTTTCCAATGACATTTGAGATAAAAGGACAGTTGCGCCGGTTTTATTTTAACGATCGGACAGAGGGTGCATTGGCTGGGTATAGCAGCAAAGCAGCGGCTTTAAACTGCCGGCGGGAGATCGAATTGAAATTGAACGCGCGGTTCCGATGCGGTGCCGGCTGGAAGCCGGCGCTCCTGCGGAAATTATCTTGATGACAAATGGGGCATTCAGACTTACGCTCTTAGTTCATGCGCACGCTCTATGAGGATTGGAAGCTCCGGCGCGGGCAGTTGGACACCGCCGAGGCGCTGCCGCATTTCGGCGAGCAGGCGCGCGTGCTCGATTTTCTCCTGGCGCGCTACGCGGACGATCCGGTTTCGCGCGAGCCGGCGCGGTTTCCGTTGTCGTCGGAGATGTATTTGGATTCGCGCGCCATCGTGGTTCATCATCATTTGGGTCGCCACGCGTTCAACGCCACACGCACTCCGGCCGAAGCGCATGCGCGCGCGCGCAAAATTCTCTCGCACATCGCCGATATCAATCCGCAAGAGTCGATCGGCCCGCCCGGCTCGGAGATCGATCTGCTGCGTGTTGACGAAAAGCCGCTGTTTTCCTTTCGACGCGACTTCGCGGGGTTGGGCGGGATGGCCATGCGCTTGAGCAGCATCCGCGAAGGACACTCCGAGATGCTCAAAACCCGGGGCACGCTGCCTGAAAATGTCGTCGATCAGCTTATTCATCAAGCGAATTCAATTGATTACCGAAATCCCTTTGCCGAGCCCCAAGCGCTGGACGTGCTGGAGCAATGCGCGAACGAGTGCGTAGTTCATTATTTCGTCGATCAATGGGTAACGGACGCGCGGAACGAACAATTCCAGCGCCGTGCGTTTCGCTATTTGACCCGGATGCGCGAGCAAGCCGCGGAGGTTACGCGTGCGCGGCTGGTCGATCCCGATTGGGCGAACCGCACGCGCGCGGTGATTCTGCTGGGCTACATTGGCTCGCTCGATGACATCGGCCTGCTGCAGGATTTGCTGGCGCTGCCCGAGATGCAGAAAGAAAGCGTCGAACGCGAGGAATATGTGAACGCCATGCAGGTGCTGGCGGGGATGTTTCAGCCGGCGGCCGCGCCCGCATAGTCGCCTTTCGCGGAGCGAAAGGCGACTCTAAAATGCGCCCTGGACAGTGGTGCCGCTTGCGCCCGCCCCCTTCATCATCACCGGCATCGCCGGATCGCCGAGGATGCACTCGGTCTTGCTCAGATCCAAGTACCACGACGCATCGGCGCCGTTTGCCTGCGACTGGGCGTAGGCCCATTGCTGCGCGCGCAGCAGTAGATCGCCCCACCGCGCGTTGCTCGCCGTTTGGCTTTGCGCGAGCAGTTGCTTCGCGAATTCCACGCCCGGCCCGGAATTCATGTACGTCGTCGTCGAGATCGACGCGGCCATGCCGCCTTGCGGCTGCGTCAGCGCCTGGATTGGAATGCTGCGATAGTTCTGTTCGTTCTTCGCGACCCAATTGAACGTGCAGGTCACGCCAATGAAGACGATGTTGCCCGTCCAGTTCTGAACTGTGTTCGCGTCGAGAATGTGCGGGTCGGCCGCGCCCAAATGCGCCGCGCTGCCGTGGCCGTTGTAGACGAGGAAATCCGCGCCGCCATTAGCCGCATCGCTCATCGCCACGCCCGCGCCGGCGCTCGTCGCGGCGTTGCCGCCGAGATAATTGCGCGACCATGCCATGTTCGGATTGGCCGCGACGATCGTATCGGCCTCCGCCGTGAAATCGCCGACGGATGGATCGAACGCATCCGCCGTGATCTGCGCGCGCGCGCTGGACGCGGCCACTCCTCTATAGGAGAGAATGCGCTTCACCGCGTTCGACACATCGCCGCTCGTGTTCGCCGGAATGCGGCCGATTTTCACTTCCGCATAGCCGCGGCCGAGATCGCCGAACATCGCATCGCTGGTCGTCTGCGCCCAGAACGTCGTCGAAACCAGATACGACGGACAGAGCGGATCGACGCCGCTGCCAGAATAATCGTGGTAGTCGTAAGTCGTGCGGCCGGTCAGCAGCAAATACTGCGGCCGCGTCGCGCGCACGGCGTTGCGAATCGCGCCGGGCCCGTAGCGCCCGTAATTGTAGTAATCGAAGAGTTGTTCCTGATCGACGAAGACGCCCTTGATGCCTTCTTTCCCGTGCGCCGCCACCAGCGGCTGAATCGCGCCCGCGAATTGATTCGGCCCCGTGGCGAGATACTGCGCCGCCGGCGCCGGCCTAAGTGAGCGTTTGCTCACCGATAGAGGAGACAACTCCGATCCCGCCGGCACGACGAGGTACTTTCCGCTGCCGCCCGCTTGCGCCGTAAATCGCGCGACGAAACTTCCGTCCGCGTTCGCCTGCGTCTCGTACGGCGCCAGCGCGGCACGATCCGGATAGCGCGCATCGACGACCCACAACGCCGCCGTGCTCAATCCGCCGACTTCGTACACTTTCGCAAACGCGCTCGCGTTGACGATCTCCGTCGTCGCACCGCCATTTGCTGCGAGGCTCTTCGTGTAATCCAGGGACAGCGAATGAAGCAGCGCGATCTGCGAACTCACGCCGCTCAACTCCGGCGTGACCAGATCGATTTGATTCACGCCGCTCACCAGCACGTTCGTGGGAATTTGGAATGTGATCGCGACGAATTTTCCGCCGCCGCTCCACGTCGCCTGGCCGACCGGCGCGCCATTGACAAACGCATTCAGCGCGTGGTCGTTCGTAGTCCCGCCTTCAGGCGGACTGGATTGCGTCAAACTCCACGCGTTCACCGTCAGCGCCCCCGCCGCCGAACTCGCGCCGCTCGCGTTCAGAGTGAACGACTGTGTGCTGCCGTTCGTCAAATACTGGCTCGAGAAATACGGCGGATAATTGTACGGCCGCAAATTCCAATCGAAATACACGTCATGGAATTGAGCCGTCACCGTCGCGCCCGCGCTCGATTGAGCCGAAACATTCGGCGCGAAAAGTCCGCTGCTGTGCGAGACGCTTCCCGCTTGCGTCGCCGCGTTGCTCGCATAGAGGAAAAACGCATCCTTGTCCGTGTAATCGTCGGAGTAGCCCGGCGCATAAAGCACGACTGCATCGGCCGTCAACGCCAACGGCGTGACTGCGCGGCCTTCGCGCTGCACGCGCAACCTATTAATGGAGAAGCCCGCCGGCAACTGATTCTTCGACACGAGCAGCACGCCGCTGTTGTCGCTGACGACTTTCGCCGCGCTCGACGAGAGTCCGCTGCTCGGACGCGCGATCATGCGCGGGAGAATGCCCGGCGCGGCGAGGTCGGAGCGCCGGCTTCCAGCCGGCAGGCTCTCGCTCTCGTACGCGCTCCGCGGCGCAGTCGCCGCAATTTCGCGCACGCTCGCGGCGTAGGACGGCTCTCCGAGCCGTCCAAGCGTGGCGAACGACGGAATGCCGAGTCCAAGGTTGCTCGCGGACGGCTCGGAGAGCCGTGCTACACCGTCGCTCGCCTGCGTGGAATTCTGACTTTCGACTTCTTCGACTTTCGACTTTCGACTATCAGCAATCAACGCCGCCCCGCGCGTCATGGCAGCTTCCGCATTCAACTCTGTCAGTGCCGCGCTCAAGCCTTCTTGCGATAGCGCGCTTGCGTCAATCGCTCCAGTTGTCACCGGTCCCGCCAGCTCTTTATAGTACTCGCCGATTCCCGCGCCGCTCTCGACGCACTCCAAACGGTATTCGTAAATCCCCGCCGGCGCCCAATCGTAAAACCGGTATATCTTCGCACTCGGATCGGTGATCCGTCCAGCGATCAAAGTTGGATTGATGCGCGTCCAGCCATTCCCGCTCCCTTGTGGTCGCGGCTCGTTGATCGCGCGGCGGTATACGTTGAAGCCTGCGTTTTGGAATTCCGACGCCAGGCGCCATTCGATCAGTGTCCCCGCGCCCTCCGCGCGTACTGAGAACGCATCGACCGTCACCGGCGTCACCGCGCCGTTCAAATTTAAAATCAGGCGATTGACGGGATTGATCGGGTTTCCCCCGGTTACGAATTGACCGTTGCTCGGAATCGCCTGTGAGGCCTGAACGGTGTTGGTGCTATCGACGTAGTTAACTTGCAATCCGGAGTTCGGCAAGTTGCCAGACTGATTCGTGATGGTGATGTTTGTAAACGTCGTGGTCAGCGAATCGCCGCTGGTCAGATTCAAAAATGTTGCGTTGACGTTGCTGTAGAGGCCAGTCGGCACCGCCATCCCTAATTGCAGCGTTGCGCCCGGCGTCCCCGTAGTCAGCAGCACCGTCGCGCCCGTCACCTTGAGTTGGTCCATCGCCACGCCGCTTGAATTTCCCGACGCGCGCACGCGCAGCGTTCCATCGGCGTTGATGATCAATCCGCCGACCGTCAGCGTGCCTTTCGCGCCCGTGGTGGCGCTCGTGTCGCCTGGATAAATCGTTCCGTCCACAATCACCGGCGCCACACTCGCCGTGCCCGTCCCGCGCAGTGTCGCGCCGGTGAACACGTTGATCGCCGAACTTGCGCTCAGCGTGGAATCCAGCACCAGCGTTCCCGCGTTGACGGTCGTCGTGCCCGAATACGAGTGCGTCGAACCCGCCAGTGTCCACGAGCCAGTCCCGTCTTTGATGAGATTTCCGGCGAGCGTTCCATCGGCAATTGTTCCACTGAAAGTGCCGCTCAGATTATTCGAGCTTCCGACCGTCAGCGTCGCGCCGTTGAGAGTCACTGAGCCTGAATCCGTCAAGTTCCCCAGCCGCGTGGCTGCTGTATTGACGTTCAGCGTCGTGCCCGCGGCCAAATCGACGCTCGCCAGCGCGCCCAATCCCGTCGCGTTGCCGATCGCAATCCCGCCGTTCGTCACGTTGACCAGCGTTCCGTCCACCAAGCTCGTCGCCGCGCCGCTGAAACTCAGCACGCCCGCTCCAGCTTTGGCGATCGTCTTCGCAGTTCCGCCGTCATCCAGCGCGCCAATGCTGAGCGTCCCGATTCCCGTCCCGTTATTCGCGACCGTAAACGACGGCGCCGGCGGCAGCGTCACCGCGCCGGCTAGAAGCGTGTAATTCTGATTCACCGGCGTGGCCGCGTTTGGCACGAGGGTCAGTTTGCCGTTGTTCGACAAATCCAAACTGCCGATGGTCGCCGTCGTGGAAACCGATGCATTCACGTTGATGGTGCAGTTTCCATTGATCGTCACGGAGTTCGGATAGGACCCGCCGCCGGTTGGCGTGTAGCTGAAACCGGTGATGGTTTGCGTCGATGCCACGCCGCCCGTCGCACCGGTGAAACCGACGTAACAGGCCGAGCCGGTCACGAGCGTCTGCAGATTGACTCCAGTGTAAGTTTTGCTGAACGTGGTGTTCGCCGTTTGATCGACAATGTTGACCAGCAGCGTGCTAGTGGGTGGCGGCGCGTAGGTGATGGTGACCTTGATCGGATTGCCGCTGGAAAGATTGACCGGCGTTACGGACGCGTTCTGTCCCGCGACCGTGGCGATGGCGCCGTTCTGTCCGAGGAAAATGCCGTTGGCGCCGCCCGTCGCTCCAGTGTAGATGTTGAATTCCACCGCGGCGCTGGTGGCGAGGTTCTCGTAGCCGAAACCGCCGCCGCCCGCGCCCAGCGCAGCAGGCCCGACATTTTGCAGACAAAAGGTGACGCCGTCGGCGCCGCCGGCGGGAGTGGTGTAAACAAAACTCGCCGTGAAGCCGGCCGCATAACTGCGCGGCGTATTGTTAAAGAGGCTGCGCGCCTCACCGGTGGCGCCGTCGGTCATGGTCGCAACGTCGTTGACGACGGCCACACCTCCGTTGAGCGTCCAGCCCGCGCCATTGACGCCGAATCCAGTCGTGGGAGGGGGCGGCGCGGCAACGCCGAGCGTCGTGGTGCTGTTCATGGTCACGGGCCCGCTTCCGAGCGCGCCGGGAGCGAGCGTGTCGAGCCGGCCGCTGAAGATCGTCGTCGATGCGTAGGTGTTGCCGGGGCTGCCAAAGGTCAGCAATCCGCCCGGCCCGACCGTGGTCAGATTTCCCGCGCCCACGATCGTCCCGCCAAAACTCAGCGTGTTCGCGCCCACGTCGATGATCTCGCTCCCCGCGCCCAGTGTCATGCCGCGGTCGGTTGTGCCCGACGGCCCGGTGAATTGGAGCACGGCGCCGGCGTTGAGCTGCAAGTTCGCGGCGGCGCTCGAGGATAATCCGACGCTGCTGGGCGAACCGCCGTTGGCAAGGGCGCTCACGCTAAGCAGGCCGTTGTTGACGGTCGTCGAGCTGGAATAGGTGTTGCCCGAGCCGGCGAGCGTCAATTTTCCGGGGCCCGTAAAATTAATTCCGCCCGTTCCCGTCACTGCGCCGGAGAGGGTGAGGTTGCGGTTGTTTCCGATGGTCATGTTCAGTATCGAGTTCACGTTGATCGGGCAGAGGATCGTGTGATCGGCGCTGGCGGTATCGACAGACAGCGTCCCTCCCAGGCCGGAGAACGACAAGCCGGTCCCCGGCGGCGCGACATCGACCGCGATCGGCGTCTTGGCCGTGCTGTCGAACATCATCCCGAACATCGAGAGCGTCGAGATGTCCATCATGTTCGGCGGAAATCCAGCGCCGGTGAGCACCACCGTGTCGCCAAATTGCGGCTGGCGCCCCAAATCCCAATTTCCCGGGTCGCTCCAGAATGAACTGTTGGCGCCGATCCACGTGATCTTAATGCTGTCGTAGGTATACGCGGCCGGAGTGGAACTCGACGGACCCGTGATCGTTTGCAGCACAATCGGCACCGCGCCCGGCGATCCCGCGCTGGGCGTGGCGGCGTTGATCGTCGTGGAATTGACTACGGCGAATTGCGGCGGCGTTTGGCCGTTGATCAACACCGGGGGAAGCACGGGATTGTCGCCAAATGTTCCGATGCTGTTGAAGCCTGTCCCCGTGATCGCAATTGCCGTGTTGCCCGCCAACGGACCGTGCGATGGCGAGACGGACGTGATCACCGGCGCCGCATCGACCGTAAACGCGCTGTCCGGAATCTGCGTTTTGGCCAGGCCAGGTCCTTGATAACTCACGCTCAGGACCAGACCGCCGGTGGCTTGAGCATATTGAATTTTGATCAGATGCACGCCCGCTTTCAAGCCGACGATTCCGGACTTCTCCGCGCCACCTTGAATAAAGTTATTATCGACGACCAGCGCATTTCCAACGAAAAGACGGCTTCCGTCGTCGGACGCCGTGAAAAATGTCCAGATGCCATCGGCGGGCACATTCACATAACCGGTCCATTGCACGCTCCAATAACTGATTGTCGCGGCGTCGAAGGGATTGGTGCCGGTCGCTTGCGCGATAAACGGCTGCATCGTGGTTTGAATCCCGGTGCTCAATGGCTGAATGGTCGTAAAGTCGGGAATGGGAGGACCGGCGTTGACCGCCGAACGGTAATAGCGCCAGAATAATCCAGGCTGAGTTGTGGCGGGATTCTCCGGAACACGCAGACTGCTGTAACTGAACATTCCCGTGCCTGTGACTGTTCCGCCGTCCGGGTTGGTCACTGTCACATCGACCGTGGGCGAGATGTTGGCAGGCGCGGGAAGCACGTTGGCGGTGATTTGCGTCGCACTCACCCATTGAACGTTTGTTGCGAACAAGGTCCCAAATTTAACGCTTCCCGCCGCTCCAATGTTTGGTGCGAATCCCGTCCCGTTGATGGTGATGGACGTCGTGGCGTTCCACGGCGCGTTGTTGGGCGAAAGGCTCGTTATCGTGGGAGCGGCAACCGTGTATTCAAATGCGCCGGGCAGGCCGCCGGTGGTGTTGTCCGAATTGGTCACTTGCACCATCGTGAAGCCCGCCGAACCAGCCGGGGCGGCCGCGGGGATGGTGCAGGTGATTGTCGTCGCGTTGACGACAGTGACGTTGGCTGCCGGAATGTTGACCGAGGTCATGCCATTCTGTCCGCCGATCTGCACGCTCGCACCAGTCCGAAAGCTCACGCCGGTGATGGTTATTGGCGTGCCGCCGCTGCTTGGCCCCGTGTTCGGCGAGACTGACGAGACGCCAGGCGCCGGATTGGCTAAGTAAGTGAAGGCACCCGTCAAAGTCGCCGTCGTGCCGTTTGCGTTGGTCACCTTGACATCCACCGTCGAGCCCACTGTTCCCGCGGGAGAAACGCATTGAATCACTGAAGTGCTGTTAACTTGAACTCCCGTGGCCGCGACGCCATTAAAAGTCACGGAAGCGCCCGGCAGGAAGTTGGTCCCAACGAGGCTCACCGGCGAGCCGCCGGCCGGATCCCCGGAAATCGGCGACACGCTTTGCAACGAAATGATCGGGAACAAGGCGAGCGATCCGTTGTTTTGCGGATTCGCGGGGAGGAAGGTTAAATTCGAGGGAACGTAGGTGTAGCGCGTTGTGGTTGTCGCGTAGTTGGTCTGCTGATCCAGCAGCGTGTACGTGACGTTGTCGTTGCTGCCCAAAAAATTCCAACTGATCGGGTCGCGTTCCGGAGAGTCGTTGGCCGTTGCGAAAGTGTAGCCGTCAATCACGATCGGATTTCCCATGTCGTAGATCAGGGGGCCGCGCGTGAAGTCGAGCCATTTTGTACTCGTAGCATTGTCATTCGCGTTCGGTGGCGTTTCTGCCGTCGGATTTTGCAGTCCGCCATTGAGCGGAAAAGTGCCTTGCGGATTCATCACGGCGACAGCGGGAACGCGGCTGCCCTGCGAGAACAATTGAAACTCGGACAACTGGATGCTGTTTGGATTTGGCCCGCGCAGCGCCGTCTGCAAGAATTGGTAGTAACGGTAAGGTTGTGACGCCTGCGCAGCAGGTGAGAGCGTGAAACCGGCGGCCACCAACAACACCGGCGCGAGCACTCTGGACATTGCCCTGCCGCGCCGTGGCGGCGCAAAATCGTTTGCCCTGGGCTCGAAGCGATAGAAATGTCCAATCATGTGACCTCCCTTACGTTTTGACCCAATGCCCAGATTTCTTGCATGGGCATACGCCGCAAACGGATTTCCTTCAATCTGTCGCCAACAATTCAATGTGAATCAACCCGGCCCGCTGTTCCCGCGCGGACTTGGCCGCCGCCGCGGGCCGCTGGTCAAACCCAGCGCACGAAAGGCGGGCGCATTTGATCGCTGGACGGTCATTGCGCACGGAATCGCAACCAAGCGCCCGCGTGGCGCGGCTTGCAGCAAGCCCGCGTCAGCGAGCTTTTCGCAGAAGCGCGCGATTTCATTGTGGAACGGAGTTCCCGTTCCGTTCCCATCGCATATTTTCCAGATTGCCGATGCCGCCGCGTTCAACAGCCAGCGCGCGCCAGAGTGAGGTTGGACGATCAGCATTTCCGTACCGACTTCTTCCCAGACCAAGCCATTCGCTCGTTTCCATGTAACGCTCATGTTTCTCCCGTTCCGTAAAAGACTGACTTCTGACTTCTGACTCCTGACTCCTGACTTCTGACTTCTGACTCCTGACTCCTGACTCCTGACCCCTGACCCCTGACCCCTAGAACTGCCCTTGCGCCGGAGTTGTCGTTGTTTTCGTAGACCCCGTATTGCTCTTCGCGGCCGGCGCCAGCACTGGCATCGCCGGATCGCCGAAGATCTGCTCCGTCGTGCTCAAATCCGCGTAGAAACTCGACGTGCCGGCTTGGGCGGAGGCCCATTGCTGCGTCTTCAGCACGGCGGTGCCCCAGCGCATGCCGCTGACGTTTGCGTTTAAGAGCAACTGGTTCATGAACGCGGTTGCGTTCTGCGAGGCCATGTACGTCGAACTGGCGATGCTTGCGCTGATCCCACCTTGCGGCTGCGTGAGTGCCTGGATCGCGATGCTTTGGTAGCCCGATTCGTCTTTCGCCATCCAGTTGGCGGTGCAGGTCGATTGCAGGAAGACGGCGTCTCCGGTCCACGCCGAAACCTTGTCGTTGTCCAAAATGCGCGGGACTTCGTTGCCCAAACGCACTGCGTTTCCGTGGCCGATGTACATCAACATGTCCGCGCCGCCGTTGGCCGCGGTGGTCATGGCGGCGGTCACTTCCGGCGAGGTTGGATATGTGACGCCGAGGTAATTGCGCTGCCAATTCACGTCAGGATGAGCGCTCGCGATCGAATCGGCTTCGCTCGCGAAATCGCCGGCGGTTTCGTCGAACTGATCGGCCACCGCGTGCAGGCTGAAGCCGGTGGAGAGTGCCTTGTTGTTGAGCACGTGCGCCAACGCGCCGCTCAATTCGCTCGCATTGTTGACCGGCAAGCGGCCCACGGCCACTTCAGGATAGCCGCGGCCCAGGTCGCCGAACATCGAATCGCTCGTCGCCTGCGCCCACATCGTCGTGCTTACCAGGAACGTCGGGCAGAGCGGATCGACGTTCAGACCGCTGTAGTTGCGGTAATCGTAAGTCGTGCGGCCCAGCAGCAGCAGGAATTGCGGACGCACCGAACGCACCGCGCTTTGAATCGCCGCTGGGCCGTAGCGCCCGTAATTGTAGTAATCGAAAATCTGCTCCTGATCGACGAACGCGCCGCGCAGGCCTTCCTTCGCGTGCAAGGTCAAGAGCGGTTGAACGCCGGCGCTGAATTGGCCCGGCCCCACCGCCAGATAGCTCGCCGCGCCGGCCGGCTTGACTTGGCGCTTGCTGATTGCGATCGGCAGATTCTCCTGGCCCGCCGGAACCACCAGGAATTGTCCTGAGCCGCCCGCCGCCGCATTGAAGCGCAGCGTGTACGTGCCGTCGGCTTGCGCTTGAGCTTCGTACGCGACCAGCACCGCGCGGTCCGGATAGCGCGCATCCACGACCCACGCCTCGGCGCTCGGCATGCGGCTGACTTCGAAGAGCTTCGTTTGAATGCCCGCGTTTGTGATTTGGAGCGGCTTCGATCCGTCGAGCAGCTGGGTGTAGCTCATCGTCATCGAATGCAGGAATGAGAGCTGGTTGCTCACGCCATCCAGCGCCGGCGTCACGAGGTCGATTTGATTCGCGCCATTGACGAGCATGCCGCTGGCGATTTCAAAACTCAACTGCATCATCGTGTTTTCGCTTGTCCACGTGGCTTGCCCGACCGGCTGCCCGTTGACGAGCACTTGCAGCGCGTGGTCCGGCGTGACGCCGCCGCCATCGGTCAAGCTCCACAAATTCACGATGAGCGATGCCGCGCCGCTGCTGGCGTTAGGCGTGGCGAGACTGAACGTCTGCGTCGAGCCGTCGGTTAAGTATTGTCCCGAGAACCACGGCGGGAACGAGTACGGGCGATAGTTGAAATCGTAGTAGACGTCGTGGTAACTCGCCGTCGCGCTCGCAGGCGAATCTACATTCACGGTTTTGATTCCACTGAACAATCCTTGCGCGTGCAAGAGCTGTCCCGCCGGTGTGGCTGCGCTCGAATTGCGCAGAAAAATCGCGTCTTTGTCCGTGTAGTCGTCCTGATAGCCCTGGCCGAACAACACCAATCCGTCGCTGGCCAGCGCCAGCGCCGTTTGCGCGCGGCCTTCGCGCGCGATGCTGACGTGATTGGGATTGAATCCCGCCGGCAACATGCTTGTCGGAATCTTCAGGACGCCCGGCGTGCTGTAGACAATTTTCGCGCCGGTGTAACTGCCGGCCTTGCTCACGCTGGCGCTGAACCAGCGCGCCGCTACGGCGGCGCTGGGTGGGACAGCGGCTCCCGTCTGCTGCGCGGCCGATGAATTTGTCGCAACCGGAGCCACGCTATTCGAAGGCACGCTGTCCCTGCTGAGTTCGCGAATGCTCGCTGCGGGCATGGCAAGCTTGCCGTGTTCGT
>Ga0209579_10000403_pt1 | contig 45775 bp, 42 predicted proteins | sample Coa_R1_2_FD_187152 | JGI IMG/M metagenome (GOLD analysis project Ga0209579, IMG submission 187152) | Surface soil microbial communities from Centralia Pennsylvania, which are recovering from an underground coalmine fire - Coalmine... | ecosystem: Environmental > Terrestrial > Soil >...
GAACTCGTGGTTGCCCTTGCCACTGCTAAAGCCGCAAGCGTCGAGAAGTTATCCGCACTTGCCGCATGAAATCTTTGAATTAAAAAAAGATTCGAGACATTAGCAATGCAAAGGCGCAGAGAAAATAGGAATGGCATTTTTCCTTGTCTTCCGTTGCGCCTCTGCGCCTTTGCGTGAGAATTAGTCAAACTTTTGCGAGAAAGAACTATGCCCCACGATGTCGTCACCTTTGGCGAAGCGATGCTGCGCTTCGTTCCGCAGCAAGACCTGCGCACCGAGCAGGCGCAGGCGTTCAACGTTACTGTCGGCGGCGGCGAATTGAACGTCGCCGTGTGCGTGTCGCGGCTGGGGTTTTCGTCAGCGTGGGTCAGCCGGCTGCCGGATAATGCGCTGGGGCGGTTGCTGCTTGGAAAAGTGCGCGAGCAGAATGTCGATGCATCGCATGTCGCGCTAACGAAGGACGGCCGCTGCGGACTTTATTTTCTCGAACAAGGCGCCAGTCCTCGCGCCGCGGCTGTGCTCTATGACCGCGCGGGAAGTTCGATTAGCTTGATCAAACCGGGCGATGTGAATTGGGCGAAAGTTTTCGATGGCGTGAAGCGCTTTCATATTTCCGGCATCACGCCGGCGCTTTCAAAATCCGCCGCGGACACAACGCTCGAAGCGCTCAAAGCCGGCAAAGCTGCGGGCGTTGCGGTCAGCTACGATCTCAATTACAGATCGAAACTCTGGACGCCCGCCGAGGCGCGCGCGTGTCAGGAACCGCTGATGCAGTACGTCGATCTGCTCATCACGACAGAAGAAGACACGAAAGTTGTCTTTGGCATCGAAGCGCCCAAAATCGCCGACGAAAAATTCACCACCGTCGAAACCGCAGGCTATCGCGACGTCGCCATGCAGCTTGCGCACAAATTCGGCTTCAAAGGCGTCGCCATCACCCTGCGCCAAAACCGTTCCGTCTGGTTCAACGATTGGTGGGGCCTCTATTATGATGCGCCGTCAAAGAATTTCTTCGAAGCCCCAAAATTCCAACTGGAAATCGTCGATCGAGTAGGAGCCGGCGACAGTTTCGCCGGCGGATTGCTTAGCGCGCTGCTGATCAAGCCCAACGATTTCGATCACGCCATCCGTTTCGCCGTCGCGGCGAGCGCGCTGAAACACACACTTCCTGGGGATTTTGCGATCATTTCGCGCGGCGAAGTCGAGTCGCTGATGAAGGGCGGGGGTTTGAGGATCGTGCGATAATAAACGAAGAGGAGGAATCCACATGTTTGACTGGTTGAAGTCCCTTTTTAAAAAGGAAGGGCCGCGAGAAGTGCCGGGCGCTGCCGTGTTCAAAAACAACGACGGCCGGGTCGTTTACAATATGCTCGACCCGTGGATGCAGAAGTTCATGGGACAATGTGTCGGCGCCGTAAAAAAGAGCGGAATTCGTGCCAAGGGGACTGGGCAATTTTCGATTTTACTGGGAAACGAGCAGCGCGCCGAATTGCGCCTGGATAAGTTCTGGAGCGAGTATTCAAAGAATCAGGATCCGGCGATATTTGACCAGGTGGCAGCTCATGCTCGGCAACTCACCGGTAAGTAACGATTTTGCGCATTTGAAATCAGTGAATTGAGAAAGGGGCGCGAAAAAGATGCGTTTTATTGGCCCGTTTGTTTGCATCGTCACCGGCGGCACCTCCGGCATCGGCGAAGGCTGCGTGCGCGCGTTTGTGAAAGAAGGCGCGCAGGTTGCCTTCTGCGCTAAGAATCCCGACGAGGGCAAGCCGCTCGAAGCCGAACTTGGCGCGACCGCAACCGGCCGCGTGCTCTATGCCGCGGCCGATATGACGCAGACAAATCAAGTCGAAAATCTCGTCGCGCGCACGGTCGAGAAATTCGGCCGCATCGACTGCCTCATCAACAACGCCGGCTGGCATCCGCCGCACAAACCCATCGACGATTTCTCGATCGACGAATTCCGCGCGCTGATCGACCTCAATGTCATCGGCGTTTTCGCCGCGTGCAAATACGCGCTGCCGCATCTGCGCAAAACGCATGGCATCATCATCAACATCTCCAGCCTCGTCGCCGTCATCGGCCAGCTTCACGCGACCACGTATGTCGCGACGAAGGGCGCCGTCACCGCGCTGACGAAGGCGCTTGCTATCGATGAAGCTGCACACGGCGTACGCGTGAATTCCATTTCGCCCGGCAACATCTTCACGCCGCTTTGGCGCGCGGGAATGAATGTAACGCCCGACCCGCAAAAAACCCGCGCCGAAGGCGAGGCTGCGCAGCTCATGGGCCGCCTCGGCACGCCCGAAGAAGTGGCGTCGCTGTGTTTGTTCCTTGCCGCGGAAGCGACGTTTACGACCGGCGTGGATCATTATCTTTCGGGCGGGGCGGAATTGGCGTATGGGCGGAAGACGCGGATTTGAGCGGAGCAATCGATGCGGCTTTATTGTTTTTCAGATACGCATCAACGAGCGTTGCCCACGTGTGAGCCGCCGCCTGATGCGTGGCTGTTCGACGGCGATTTGTACGATCGGCCAAACTTCAGACACCTGAGCCCGCGAGGACGTCGCGTTTGGAAAGGTCGTACAAGCGTGGCTCGCCGCACATCCGGAGCCCATCTATGCAGTGAGGGGAAATCACGATCTGAACGACAAGGCGCGATTCTTTGAAGCAGCCACCGACTTGACCGAGGGCGCGATTCGCTCGTTAGGCGATAGCCTTTTTATCGCCGGCATTGGTTGGTCGGGAAATCGATATTTCGAATTGCCGGAAGAATCCAATCTCCAATATCTGTGCAACATCGTCGAGAACATGTGGTCGCTTCAAACGGGCCGTTTCATGCTTATGACTCACTACGCGCCGCGCGACCCGGCGGCGCCGCCGGATAAGCTTTTTCCCGACGGCTTCTATTTCAATTGCATCGGAAAACTCATTCAAAAACTCCGCCCGCTGATCGTGATCGCAGGCCATTGTCACGATCAATTCGGCAAAACCATTTCTTTTCATGATACGCCTATACTCTTTCCAGGCCCCATGGGAAAATTGCTGACGATCGACACGAAAAATGTCCGCATCGATTAGCAAGAGTGCCATTGCAACCCGCCGACTCTCGATTACTCTTTTCGCTCATCAACTTTCATTAATGGAGACGCACATAATGACCGACCTCGACCAGTGGGCTCGCTTCAAACGCTATTTTCTCGATTGCAAAACCGCCGGCGTGACGCTCGACATCAGCCGCATGAATTTTTCGGATACGTTTCTCGGCGAGATGGAACCGAAGATGCGCATGGCCTTCGCCGCGATGGAGAAATTGGAGCGGGGCGCCATCGCCAATCCCGACGAGAATCGCATGGTCGGGCATTACTGGCTGCGCGATTCGTCGAGGGCGCCAAACGAGGAGATCAAAAAAGAAATCGACACGTGTCTTACCAACATCAAACAATTCGCGAAGGCGGTGCATTCCGGCGCGGTGAAGCCGCAGAAGGCGAAGCTGTTCAAGAACGTGCTGGTGATCGGCATCGGCGGCTCAGCGCTTGGCCCGCAGTTCGTCGCCAAGGCGCTCGGCTCGCCCACCGGCGACAAATTGAAACCGTTCTTTTTCGACAACACCGATCCCGAAGGCATCGACACGGTGCTCGAAAATATCGGCGCGGGATTGAAGGAAACGATCACCGTCGTCATTTCCAAGTCGGGTGGGACGGCCGAAACGCGCAACGGCATGCTCGAAGCCGACACTGCGTACAGAGCCGCCGGATTGGATTTTGCGAAACACGCGGTGGCCGTCACTCAAGCAGGCAGCAAGCTCGACAAGGTGGCCGAATCGCGCGGCTTTCTCGCGCGCTTTCCGATGTGGGATTGGGTCGGAGGCCGGACGTCGGAACTTTCCGCGGTCGGCTTGCTGCCGGCGGCGCTGCAAGGCATCGCCATTCAAGCCATGCTCAACGGCGCGAAAGCGATGGACTCTGTCACGCGCGGGATTCGAACGATCGAGAATCCGTCGGCGCTGCTGGCGCTGATGTGGTTCCACGCAGGCGGCGGCAAGGGCGCGAAAGACATGGTCATTCTGCCGTACAAAGACCGGCTTGAATTATTCAGCAAATATCTGCAGCAGCTTGTCATGGAATCGCTGGGCAAGGAAAAAGACCTCGACGGCAACGTCGTCAATCAGGGCGTCGCCGTCTACGGCAACAAAGGTTCGACCGACCAGCACGCGTATGTTCAGCAATTGCGCGACGGCGTGAATAATTTCTTCGTCACGTTCATCGAGGTTTTGAAAGACCGCAAAGGCAAGTCGATCGAAGTCGAAGCGGGCGCGACCAGTGGCGATTTCTTGAATGGATTTCATCAAGGCACGCGCAAGGCGCTGCACGAAAACGGACGCGAGAACATCACGATTACCGTGCGCGACGCCGGCCCCGAAACTGTCGGCAAACTCATTGCGCTGTATGAACGCGCGGTTGGATTTTACGCGACGCTTGTCAATATTAATGCATATCACCAGCCCGGCGTCGAAGCGGGCAAGAAGGCGGCAGAGACCGTGCTGAAAGTCCAAGCGCAGATTCTCGAATTCTTGAAGGCGAACAAGGGCAAGGAATTTACGGCCGATGAAATTGGCGCGCAGGTCACGCCAGTTGAAACGGTTTTTAAAACTCTGCGCCACCTGGCGGCGAACGGCCGCGTAAAACTCAAAGCCGGCGCGCAGATTTTTTACGACAAGTATTCAATATAATACGTTTTCCAAACACAGTCCGACCGCCGGCGCCGTCGGACCGGCTTTGCGCCGGTCTTTCGCGGCGAGCGCCTCCGCCATCCATTCGGGCGGGCGAAAGGCGCGGCCGACGTCCACGAGCGAGCCGGCGATGGTGCGGACCATCTGATACAAGAACCCGCTGCCTTCGACTTCGATCACCATTCGTCCGCCCATGAGCGCGTCTTCGACGATGTCGATGCGCCGAATTTCGCGCACGGTTTCCAATTCGGATTTGCCTTCCTCCACTCGCTTCTCCTGCGTTTCTTTCAAGCGCGTCGCGAAAGACGTGAAGTCGTGCCGTCCGATCAGGTGCGCGGCGGCGCTGCGCATTTTTTCCACATCGACGGCGAAGCGCACGTGCCAGTGCGTGCGCCTCAGCAGCGCGGAACGTTCGCGGCGCGAAAAGAGTGAATAGGTATAGATTTTTCCGGCAGCGTCGCGCATGGCGTGAAAATTCATATCGGCTTCTTCCGCGCTTAGGGCGGAAATGTCCTTGTCCATGTTTGAATTGAGCGCCATGCACAGATCTTTAGTCGGAATCAGCACATCGTCGGGCAGCAGCAAACTCGCCACCTGCCCGCGCGCGTGAACGCCCGCATCCGTGCGGCTCGCGCCGGCGATGCGAATCGGCTGCAAGCAGATTTTGTTCAGCGCGCGCTCGACGGTTCCCTGCACGGTTCGCGCGGCGGCCTCAGCGCCTTCGCCGGCGCGTTCGCCGCTTTGCACCTGCCAGCCTTTGAAGCCGGTGCCGTCGTATTCGAGAGTGAGTTTGATGCGGCGGGGCATGGGAAGGAAACCATGAAAAGAGACACGATGATGACGCAGACAGCTTTGCCGCTTTTGGCGCCGCGTGCTACGTTGGGGCCGTTTTCGCCAATGACATTAACGCCAACGTCAAGTCGTTCAAGCTGATTGAGGCGAAGTAGGCGGGTGCCTCGGATTTGCGGCTGTTTGCAAATCTGTGCGGGTTGCGGGAAGAGCGTGCGCAATTCCTTGAAGATAAGCGGGTGCATCACCTGAGTTGCGATCAAGTTGTCTTCGAACCCGGAGGGTTCATTCGCGTCGCAACTCCGGTGATGCACCCAAGATAAGCGCCGCGCAGGTTCAATTTGACGAAAAGGACGGTATCCGGTATATGATCTTAAAGGGTGGCTTGCATGATAGGCAGCTTCGCCGATCCGCGGCTTGAAGAATTTTATTATGTGGGCCGCGGGCCGAAGAGCCGGTCGATTCCGCCCGCCATTTTTGGCGCGCTGCAACGCAAGCTCGACCAACTCAACAGCGCCACGTCGCTCAACGACCTGCGCGCGCCGCCGTCGAATCACCTGGGGGCGTTGAAAGGCGACTTGAAGGGAAAGCACGGCATTCGAATAAACGTTCAATGGCGGATAGTGTTTGAATGGCGCGACGGTGAGCCGCATGAAGTTGTTTTGGTGGATTACCATTGAAGTGAAAAACGGAGCAACACGCATGATAACTCGATTACCCAGGAATCCCACGCATCCCGGCGAGATGCTGCTGGAAGAGTTCCTGAAGCCGATGAAGCTGACGCAGGTTTCGTTTGCGAAACACATCGGCGTCAGTTTCAAGCGAATCAATGAAATTGTGCAAGGGCGGCGCGCGGTGACGCCGCAGACTGCATGGTTGTTTGCACAGGCCTTCGGCACCAGTCCGCAATTCTGGATGAATTTGCAGGCGACGTATGACCTGGTGCATCACGCCGCACCCCATTTCGTCAAGCGGCTGCGTGTCGCAGTTTGAACGGGCCAAAGCGATGACAACAGAATCTCCCCGCCGCAAATGGCTGCAAGTGCATCTGAGCACGGCTTGTCAATTCAAAATGAAAAATGCAAAATGCAAAATGAAAGGCATGTAACGCATGTCCGAACTTCCTCGCCGCAAATGGCTGCAAGTGCATCTGAGCACGGCGGTGCTACTGATGTTTGCGGCGGGGGGGCTGATTTGGTTGAATGTGACGCCCTCATCGCGCTTCCTCAGTCCTCACGTAGGCGCAAACAGAGACGAATACGAATATCGCTTTTACCTGGATAGACGCATTCAGAGCTCTCAAGTAGAAGTCACTTACGGGCGATTTTTTCTGCATGAACATTGGATATCGTATACTGCGAAGCACATGAACTATGGGACTCCCTATACCGCAGTCATGGTTTCCGATGCAGTCACCCTTAACATAGACGGTACGGCAGTAGCTCACACAGACTCGTCAATGTGGGTAGACAAAGGCGTCGTTGTTGTCGACGCTCTTTACGGGCTGGCGATTCTTTTCGCGGTGTGGTTCTTGTGCGAGAGGTGGATTGCGTGGCGGGCGGGGGGCCGGAATTCTTCGAAAGATAGCGCTTTAAATTAAAGCCTTTGGCCGATATAACGTCTCTTGAGCATGGATTCTATAAAGACACGTGTGGCGGGATTCGCCGGGCTGGCTTTGGCGCTGGTGCTGTGCGCGGGGTGCCTTGACGATGTCACGGAACAGGCGCGCGGCCTGCTGCCGTTTCTGCCGCCGTCGAAGTACATCACGCGCGGCGGGCGCAAACTCACGCGCGCAGAGGCGGCGTATTATCAGAAGCTCACCGATCTTTCCAAAGCGACGAAAGTCAACCCGCGCGACGCGGTGGCGTACAACGCCATCGGCGAACTGCTGATGCAGAAGGGTTCGTACGCGCTGGCCAAACGCTGCTTCATGGACGCGATCGATTTCGACGGCGCGCTCAGCGAACCGCACCACAACCTGGGCGTGATTTATCTTTACGAAGAACGCTTCAACGGCGCGCTGGAGGAATTGCAGCGCGCGCTGAAATCGAGCGCCGACGACGCGCGCATCCGCATGCGGCTGGGGCAGGCGTATTTGGGACTTAACAAAACCGCCGAGGCGCTGAAGGAATTGGACGAAGGCATCGCGCTCGACGACCAATTTACGCCCGTGTACCTGGAGAAGGCGCGAGTGTTGTATGCGCAGCACAATTACGCGGACGCCGCGGAGACGTGCCGCACTGCGCTGGCGCATCTGCCGCCGCCGCTGCCGCCGGTCGCGGCCAGGGCGAAGAAGAGCAACATTGAGTTCCTCGATAAAATTATACCCGGGCAGAGCATCACCGAAGACGACACGCCGCCGCCCACCTATAAGGAGGAGGCGTCGTACAATCTAGCGCTGAGTTTGAAGGCGCAGGGATTGTACAGCGAAGCGTTGAACGCGCTGGCCGGCGCGGACACGGCGGCGGATGGCAAAGCCGACGTGCAGTTGCTGCGCGCGCGCTTGCAGGATTTGATGAACGACACGAGCGGGGCGCTGGCGACGCTCAATCTGCTGCGTACGGCGCGGCCGGATTTGGCGATAGTGGCGAAACAAATCGCGCGCATGCAGGACAAACTCGGGCAGGCCGATCTGGCCGTGAAGACGCGGCTGGAAGCGGCGGAGCTGGATCAGGCCGACAAGGATTTGCAGGAAGAGGCGGTGCGCGACGCGGAAGCGAAGCAGAACAAAGCGCGCATCATTCAGCTTTACGAGCGGCTCGCGCGGATCGATCCAGATAATTTGCGCTACCGCATTCAACTGGCGCAGGCGTACGATGAAGCGGGGATCAAGCGCGAATCGGCGCTGGCGTGGCAGGAAGTGGTGAACATTCGCGAGCGCGTCAAGGAGCAGGCGCGGCGCGACGGAGATTTGAAGCCGACGCAGAATCCGTACATGAGCAACCCGACGGAGCACGACCTGCGGCGGCGCTGCGGGATGCTGTGCGCGGACATTCCGGGATTTCAGGGCAAAGCGCTGATTCATTTCAAACACGCGCTGGAATTGGAGCCCGACGATGCGGAAGTGCATCGGCGCATGGGCGAGTTGTACTTGCAGACGGCGAATTATCCCGAAGCGGAACGGCACATCCGCGAGACGCTGCGCGTGTCGCCCAACGATGCGAAGTCGCATCACAATCTGGCCACGCTGCTGGCGGAGAAGAAGCAATTCGACGACGCGGTGGCGGAGTACAAGAAAGCGATTGCGCTCGACCCGAAGCTGGACGTCGCGCAGTTGAACATGGCCAAAGTGCTGCTCGGGCAAAACCGGCGCGAAGACGCGCTCCCGCCGCTCAAGGCATATTGCGAGCTCAAACCGCTGGACGTTGAATCGCGGCGCATGTTGGCAGATTTGTACCGCGATTTGAACAACCGCAACGCCGCGCTGTCCGAGTTGGAAGCGATTTACCACTTGGAAGTGGAGAACGGCGGCGAACTCGACGACGTGGTGAAGATCGTGGTACACAAGTGGGAGATGGGCGAGAAGCAGATGGCAATTTCGGACTTGGAGGCGCAAATTGAAAAGCATCCGTCGGAGATAAAACTGCTGCTGCAAGCGGGGATTTATTACAGCGACAGCAAGCAGCACATCCGCGCGATTTACACGTGGGAACGGATTCTAAACATTGCTGGAAACGACGAGCGCATGATGAAAGAGCGCGCGGAGGCGCTCACGCGGCTGTCGAAGGAATACGAAGCGACGGGGAAGATCGACCAGGCGATTCGCATGGCGGAATACGCCGGGAAGGACGGCGACGCGGAAGGCTGGCGCCGCGCGGCGGAATTGTACGTCAAAAAAGATTTGTCCGCGAAAGCGGCGGACGCGTATCGCGAAGTGCTGAAGATCAAAGACAAAGATGCGGATGCACGCCGGCAATTGGCGGCGCTGATTCAGACATCGCCAAAACAGGCGGATCGTGACGAGGCGCTGAAGCTGTACACGGATTATCTGCAACTGATGCCGAAGGACGAAAACGCGCACGTGAATTTCGCGAACCTGCTGGTGGAGTTCAACCGCTTTACGGAAGCGCAGGACGAATACACGATGGTGCTGAATCAGAACGCGAAGAACACGGCGGCGCTGGTCGGGCGCGGGGCGTTGTACCGGCGGCGCGGAAGATACAAGGACGCGCTCGACGATTACAACAAAGCGCTTGAAGCCGATCCGAAATTGGCGAAGGCCTATTACAACATCGCGCTGATTTACGATTATTACACGCCCGATCCGGCGAAGGCGAAGGAGTATTATCAGAAGTATCTCGACGCGGGCGGCGATCCCGCGAAATTGCCCAAGGAAGAACCGGCGGCGGAACAGGCGTCGGCGAAGAAGCCGGACGCCGCGAAAAAACCGGCGGCGCAGACGCCGAAGCCTGACACCGCGAAGCCGGTTGCCAACGCGCGCAAAATTCCGCAGGAGCAGGCGGAGATATTGAACGACACGAAGGCGGAGACGGTGGAGGTGAATGGGAAGTAAGCGAAAGTGCCGATTCGCCGCACAAATACTCTGAAACGAAACTTGAACCAGAATGCCCGATCACTCCGATCCTAACAACTCTCAAAAAAAATCCCGCGTGCTGCCGATGCCGCCGGAGAATTTTCGCGCCCCCGTGCCGCCCGCGGTCAACAACACCTGCGAAGATCACAACGACAATGGCGCGCCGCTTTCCGCGGGCACGACCGCGGTCCCGCTGAAATCCGAATCGCTCGCCCCCACTCCGCCCACGCCGCCGGAAGGTTTTTTTGAAAAGCAGCCGCCGGCGAGCGGCTTGAGCGCAGATCGCGCGAAGCCGGCATTTCCGAGCGCCGTGCGGCTGACCGATCCAGCGCCGCCGATTCCGCTGCTTGAAAAGAAAGTCGCGGAACTCGTTGCGCTGCAAGGCGAACATCCCGGCCAGGATTTGATTGCGGACGTGATGATGACCGCACTGCGCATGGTCCGCGACGGGACCACGCGCGGCGAGTTGAAAATCCTCGCGGCGTCGCTGCGCGAATTGCGCTACGCGTTCAATGTGTTCCGCCCGTACCAGCAGCGGCGCAAAGTCACGGTCTTCGGTTCGGCGCGCACGAAACCGGGCGAACCGGAGTACGAGCAGGCGAAGCTCTTCAGCGAGGAAATGGTCCGCCGCAATTACATGATCATCACCGGCGCGGGGCCGGGCATCATGGAGGCCGCGCAGGGCGGCGCGGGGCGCGAGAACAGTTTCGGCGTGAACATCAAACTGCCGTTCGAGCAGCGCGCCAATCCGTACATCGACGGCGACAAAAAGCTGATGCACTTCCGCTATTTCTTCACGCGCAAACTCTGCTTCGTTAAAGAAGCCTCAGCCATCGCGCTCTTCCCCGGCGGCTTCGGCACGCACGACGAAATGTTCGAGACACTCACGCTGATTCAGACCGGCAAATCGACGATGTTCCCGATTGTGCTGCTCGACAAAAAAGGCGGCGATTACTGGCGCGAGTGGGCGGACTACGTTGCGGGACATTTGCTGGGGCAGGGCATGATTTCCGAGGACGACATGCAGTTGTTCAAAATCACCGACGACGCCGAGTGGGCCGCGAATGAAATTTCAAGTTTCTACGCGCGCTACCATTCCATGCGCTACGTCAAAGACACGCTGGTGCTGCGCTTGATCAGCCGCGTGCCGAAGGACGCGCTGGAACGCCTCAACGAGGATTTCGCGTCGCTGCTGATCGGCGGCAAAGGCAAAATTGCGGAATGCGAAGCGTTCCCGGAAGAAGGGAGCGAGCCGGAATTGCTGGCGCTGCCGAGGCTGTGCCTGCCGTTCAACCGGCGAAATTTCGGGAAGCTGCGGTTGTTGATTGATGAGATTAATCGGGCGTAAATGCCAGTAATTATGAAAGGGATCTATTTTGATGCGTGTTGTATCCAGCGTCCGCTTGACGCGCCCGACAGCGTGCGCGTCGTATTGGAATCACATGCTATCTTGAGTGTTCTCGGTCTTTGCGGAAAGGGTGTATTGACACTTGTTTCGAGTGAAATTCTCGAATTCGAAACTGAGAATGTTCCGGATGGAAAGCGTCGATTTCACGCGCAAGAAACGTTGCGTTCCGCGCAGGAATTCGTTTCAATCACCGATGAAGTCATAAGGCGGTCAAAACAATTTGTTCGGCTTGGCGTTGACGTTGGAGATGCGATTCACTTATCATTGGCTTTGTTGGCGCGAGCGGATTACTTTTGCACATGTGACGATAAATTCCTTGGTAAGGCTCGAAAGCTTGGGTTGACGAAAATCAAAGTTGTCTCGCCACTGGACCTCGTTAAGGAGCTTAAGATATGAGTGCACGCACGGTGGAGGGCCGCCCGCTAGCTGAAATCAACCACGATGCGATGCGTTTACTGTATCGCGAATTGGGTCCCGTCGAGGCCGTCCGCTTCCTCAGGCAGTTTACGCGCGGTTTGGGCGATTACACGGCCGAGCGGGACGCCACCATGGGCGGCAAAAGCGTCGATCAAATTGTGCGCGAGATCAAACGCAGACGCATTTTGAAAAAATAAAAAAAGCGCCCGGCCTCTCCGGCTCCGGACGCTCTCCTTCCCACGGCTTTGATTTGACGGAATCCCGCCGGCCCGCGGTTCGCCGGTCCTCCTCCACTACAACTTTATTCGATGATCACTTTCCCGCCCTGCGGCATGAAATCGTACAACTCTTCGACGTCCTCGTTGTGCATGCGCACGCAGCCTTTGCTTTCGCGTCCCGGCACGCTTTCGGGCATCGACGTGCCGTGCACGCCCAGGCCGGCGCCGTTGGCGCTGTAAACCGTGTTGGCCATGCCCATCCAGCGCGAGCCGAGAATGTTCTTCGCATCGCCGCTGGGGACTTTTTTGCCTTCGTAGAACCAATCCGGATTGATGACTTTGTTCTCGACGGTGAAGGTGCCTTTCGGCGTCGAGTTGCCGGGGCCAATGCCGATCGGGTAGCGCTTGATGAACACGCCGTCGATATACAGCGTGCCGGTGAGTTTTTCGCGGTCCACGCGGAAGACGACTTCGCCGGGCAGCATCTTCAGATTCTGGCCGATTCGCACGATCAGCTTGTCGTTGAGGTGGTTGATGCGCTTGAGTTGGCCGATGTTGATTTTGTATTTGCGCGCGATGCGCTCGGCCACTTCGCCCTGTTCGACTTTGTGAAACTCGGCTTTCGGTTCGGTGCAGGGCGTTTTGGGATCGAGGATCAAGCGCGCGGTCAGGTCGTTGAGACGCATGAGGCAATGCGTGTCCTGCGGATTTTGCAGCGCGCCGGATTCCAGCGCGCGCTGATACAGCGCGCGCGCGCGTTCCAATTGCGCGGCGTTGTTCTTCGCGCCATCCTCGATGCGCTTGGCTTCTTCGAACAAATCGGCGGCGCTGGAAGGCGCGTTCTTTTGCGCGTCGCTTTTGTCGCGGCCGGTGTCTTCTGTCGGAGCAGAGTCGATGAGCTTGACGGCGAATCGCGGATTGAGCTCCACAGGTTCCACGCGGAAATCTTCGATCACCGGCGGCAAGCTTTTTTTCTCGGAAGGCGCGGGTTTGTGCGCCGCGGTTGCATCAAGCGGCTCGGGAGCCAGAATTTCCGCCACTGGTTTCAGCGCGCTGGCTTGCGCAGGGTGAGCAGGCGGCGCGTCGTTTTGCGCGGCGGTCGTGGACGCGGAGGCGGTTGTCAAGCCGGGGAATTTGCGCGTTACCACGAGCCACGTCGTGAGCGCGATCAGCGCAACCGCAAAACTGAATAAAAATATTTTTCCTGAATTTCGTTTCTTCAAGGTATGCGGCTGTCCCAATACTTTTGCCACAAGCTGATCGTCTTTGAAAACTCCCATCGGCGCGCCCCCCACTCTTCCAATGCAAGCCAGTCGCCCGTCCATTTCCCCCTGAAAGGATCGGGCCGCGACTTTGCAAGTGGAACTGACATTTGAGGTGATCGTCAAATGCGCGAGAGTTCTGAAGGAATTATCGGACGGGGACGGAAGTCAGGGGCCAGGGGTCAGGGGTCAGAGGTCTGCACTCAAGTTCTTGCGAAGCGAAAGGCGACACTGGATTTTTTGTGGTGCGAGGATTACGATTTACGGCTTGGACGCTGGATCCAAATCCTTAAAAAGGCAAGCCGATGCGAATTGCGCTATTTTCGTGGGAAACGCTGCATTCGATTTCGGTGGGCGGCGTGGGCGTGCACGTCAGCGAACTGGCCGCGGCTCTTGCGCGGCGCACGCATGACGTTCACGTCTTCACGCGCCGGGCGGCGAATCAAGCACATTATTCGCAAGTGGAAGGCGTGCATTACCACCGCTGCGACTTCGAATTGAATCCCAATTTTGTCGATGAAATAGACAGCATGTGCCGCGCATTTGTGAAAGCGTGCTTCGAAGTCGAGGACGCGTCGGGCGCGTTCGACATCGTTCACGCGCACGATTGGCTGGCGGCGAATTCGATAGTGTGGATCAAGCAGGGGCGCGATCGCAAATCGGTGATGACGATGCACTCGACTGAATATGGCCGCAACGGCAACAAATTTTTCGGCGGCCAGTCGCAGCGTGTGCAGGATCACGAATGGCAGGGCACGTACAGCGCGAATCGCGCGATCGCGGTTTCGAATTTGCTAAAAGATGAAATCAAGTGGCTGTATCAAGTTCCCGACGACAAGCTTTCGGTGATCTACAACGGCGTGAATTCGATTGTCTTCGACAAACACGTCGAGCCGGAACTGGTGAAGCGGCAGTTGAGCATCGAGAAGATGGATCCGATGGTGCTTTTCGTCGGGCGCATGGTGGTTCAGAAGGGGCCGGATATTCTGACCGCCGCGATTCCCTCGGTGTTGCGCTATTATCCGCACGCGAAATTTGTGTTCGTCGGCGACGGGCACATGCGCCACGATGTCGAGCAATTGGCACGCAACGTCGGCGCGGCCAGCGCGGTGCGGATGCTCGGCCATCGCGGCGGAACGGAACTGGTGAGTCTGTTCAAAGCGTGCGACATTGTCGCCGTGCCCAGCCGCAACGAGCCGTTTGGGATTGTGATTCTGGAAGCGTGGAGTTCGTACAAACCTGTCGTCTGCACGAAACGCGGCGGGCCAGCGGAGTTCGTCTGGCACGGCGTGAACGGTTTGCATGTGGACGACAACGCCGATTCGGTGGCGTGGGGATTGGGCACGCTGCTGGCGAATCACGAACACATTCGCTGGATGGGAAAGAATGGGCGGACCGCGGTGGAGGCGGCGTTCAGTTGGGATCGGATTGCGGAGCAGACGGAAGAGGTGTACGGGTCAATTTGAATGGGAATGTGGAATGTGGAATGTGGAATGTGGAATGTGGAATGTGGAATGCGGAATGTTGAGTTGAATGCAAAATCTTGATCAATCAACAACCGGTAATATGAGCGCGAAACGAACTGCGATCATTTTTTGTTTTGAACAACCGGCCAGCGCCGTGGGGCGCCTGGCGGCGGATGCGGCGCGGCTTTTAGCTGCGCGCGGGCATCCGGTGTTTTTATTTACGCGGCTCCCAATAAATGTGGACGCGCCGGGCGTGACGGTGCAGACCATCGGCGACAGCGACGATCCGGATTTGATTGGGCAGGTGCGCACGTTCACGCTGCGCGCGAGTACGGCGTGCAACATGGCGGTGCCGCGCGATTCGGCGGAGATTGTACTGATTGGCATGGAATGGAGTTCGATTCCGACGCTGCAAATCTTGAGCGCGCTGCGCAAGGCGCCGGTGTTGCTGTGCCTGTGCACGCTGGAGCGGCAGCGCAGCGACATGAGTTCGGCGGTGAGCAAGACCATCGAGCAGTTGGAGACGGAAGGGCTGCAACTGGCGCAAAGCGTGCTGGCGTTGGGCGCGAACACGGTTGAAGCGGCGCGGCGGCTGATTCCGGATTTTGCGCAGAAGGTTTCGATGATCGCAACGCCCTTCGCGGCTGAACATTTTCGCAAGGATTTGGATGCGGGCGCGGTGAAAGCGCGTTACCAGATCGGCCCGGTCGATCCGATGATTTTGTGCGTGGGGACGCTGGACGAGGATCACGGTGCGGATTTGCTGATCAAAGCCGCGCCGGCGATTCTGAAAAAACAGAGGCAAGCGCGGTTCGTGTTCGTCGGCGACGGGCCGCTGTTCTGGACGCTGCGAATCTACGCGCGTTATCTAAATCTCGATCACGCCGTGCGCATCGTCGGGCATCTGGAAGGCGAGACATTGAACGAATTGGTCCAGGCGTCGGACATCGTGATCGTGCCGAGCCGCAAAGCGACGGAGCAGTGGCCGATTTTGGCTGGATGGGCCGCGGGCAAAGCGGTCGTCGCGTCGCACGAAGGTGCGGGCGGTCTTGTCGAGCACGAACAGAATGGCGTGCTGATTTATCCGCTGGCCGACAGTTGCGCGTGGGGCGTGGACCGGATTTTCAACGACCCGTATTTGTGGGGGCGCATTCGCGAAAACGGGCAGGCAAAATTATCGAGCGAGTTTGGCGAGAAGGCATTGGGCGACCAATTGGAAAAAGCGGTCTCGGGAATTTCGGGCGAGCGCGCGGAGGAAAAATCCGCGGAGCCAAAGCCGCGCACGTAAGTAAGCGGTTTGTGACTGTGCTGGCCGCTTACTAACGTGCGCGGCTCTGGAACGAAGGAATGCGATGACAGAGCAGAAGGCGTTCGACGGCAACATCCTCAAGCACGAGCCGCACATCGAGGAATTTTACAACCAGACGTACATCTATGCGCTGCCGCGCAACGCGCGCGGCGTGTACGTGATGTACGAAGTGGGCCAGTCCGCGCGCGATCATTTGCGCCAGAAGCACGGCGAGCATTTTTTCGACAACAATTTCATGGTGCTGCGCATCGTCCGCACCGGCGACGGAAAATACATCGACGTCGAAGATTTCATCGGCGACAAAAACACCTATTGGGTGAACGTCGATCCGGATTGCGAGTACGAATTTCAAATCGGTTATCGCGCGCGCGGCACGACGTTTTTTGAGCACGTCGCCACGTCGAACAAAATCCGCACGCTGCCCGAAGCCGAGACGCTGGTCGAAACGCAGAACGAATGGCGGCACATCGACGTGCCGAATTATTGCAAGGAAGTGTTCGTCGATACGACGCAATGGCGCTTCAATCAGTACGAATATTGGAAGCGCGGAAAAATCGCGGACCGCGCGCCGGCCGACGGCTGCTGGGCGCTGGTGCTGCACATGCATCTGCCGTTCGTGAAGCATCCGGAATATCCGGTGGCGCTGGAAGAGCAGTGGCTGTTCGAAGCGATCACGAATTGTTACGCGCCGCTGCTGGATATGTTCTGGCGGCTGGAGCGCGAGAAGATCGATTTCCGGATTTGCGTCTCGATTTCGCCGCCGCTGCTGTCGATGCTTTCCGATCCGCATTTGCAGGACCGTTACCGAATTTATTTGCGCGAATTATTGTCGCTGGCTGAGCGCGAATTGAACGCACACCGCGGCAAGACGTTTCAGCACACCATCGAAAAAAATCTTGAACGCATTCACACCGCGAAGGGCGTCTTCGACGCTTACGGCGGGAATATTCTGAACGGCTTCCGCGATTTTCAAAATCTCGAAAAGGTCGAAGTGATCACGTGCGCGGGCACGCACCCGACGCTGCCGTTTTACATGCATTATCCAGAGAATATTCGCGCACACATTCAGATGTCGTGCCGGCAATATGAGCGAGCGTTCGGGCGCTGGCCGCGCGGGATGTGGCTGCCGGAAAACGCGTTCACGCCGGGGCTGGACAAATATCTTTCGGAGCAGGGAATCCGCTGGACGCTGGTGAACGCGACCGGCATGGCGCGCGGAAACACGCGCGCATATTTTGGCACGTCGCGGCCGGTGATCACGCATAACGGGCTGGCGGTTTTTGGCATCGATGAAGACACGCGCGCTCAAGTGTGGAGCCGCGAAAGCGGCTATCCGGGCGACGGACGTTACAAAGAATGGTACCGCGACGTCGGCTACGACGCGGATTGGGATTACCTGCCCGAGTATTGGAAAACCGCCGGCGTGCGGCGCATGACTGGGTTGAAGTATTACCGCATTACGAGCAAGGAAACGCCGGCAAACGAAAAGCAGGCGTACCATCCGGAGATGGCGCGGCAGGCGCTGGAGGAGCAATCGACTCAATTTGTCGAGCATCGCGGCGCGCAGGTGGAATTCTTACGGCGGAATTTTAACCAGGTGCCGATGATCGTGTCGGCGTACGATGCGGAATTGTTCGGGCATTGGTGGGAAGAAGGGCCGGCGTGGATTGAGTTGGTGCTGCGCAAAATGTGCTGCGTTCAGGCGCGCGTGCGGCCGGCGACGCCATCGGAGTTTTTGTGCGAGCATCCGTCGCATCAATTGATGATGCCGGGCGCGTCGTCGTGGGGCAAGAACGCGACGTTCGAAACATGGCTCGACGCGCGTTCGTTTCAACCCAATGCGTGGATGTATCGGCACATTTTCCGCGTGGTTGAAGACATGGCGACGCTGGCGACCGAGCGCAAAGGCGCGGCGGGATTGGAACTGCGCGCGTTGAATCAGGCCGCGCGCGAAACGATGCTGGCGCAGGCGAGCGACTGGCCGTTTTTGATTTCGATGGGGCAGTCGATTCGATATGCGGAAGTGAGATTGGTGAAACACATTGGCCGCGCGCGCGAATTAATCCGGCAGATACAGAGCGGGCAGATTGACGAGACGTATGTCGCGACGCTGGAAGCGGGCGATTCGCTTTTGAAAGAAGAAATGGATTTCCGCGTGTTCAGCAAGAGCTTATGAAGTGATTGAGTGGTTAAGTGGTTAAGTGGATGGGATTATTCAAATCGATTGGCCGCCTGTCAGAACGATTTCTCGTGCCGGAGATCATGGACGATCCGGCGCTCGAAAAGTCCGAGCATATTCGCGCGCTTAAAGGGCTTGAAACGCTCAATAAGTTCAGCCGCAGTTCACGACTAATCTGGAATCAACTCAGACATTTAGTTGATGCGAAGTCCGCAAAGCCGCTGCGCGTGCTCGACATCGCGACGGGCGCGGGCGATGTGCCGATTGGATTGATGAAACTGGCGGCGAGTGCAGGCGCGGTACTGGAAGTGGAGGCGTGCGATTTCAGTGCGCGGGCGCTGGAGTTTGCGCGCGAGCGAGCGTCTGCGGCGAAAGTGGCCGTGCGATTTTTCGAATGGAACGCGGTCGCGCAGGGCGTGCCGGGGGGATACGATGCGATTGTCAGTTCGCTGTTTCTGCATCATCTCAAGACTTCCGACGCCGCGAATTTGCTGCGCGAGATGGGCCGGCGCGCGCGACGCATGGTGGTGATCAACGACCTTGTTCGCAGCCGCACGAACTATGCGCTGGCATTCGCGGCGACGCGGCTGCTCTCGCGTTCGCGCGTGGTACACGAGGACGGCCCGCAGTCGATCGCGGCAGCGTTCACGGTGCCGGAAATGAAAGCGATGGCGCGCGACGCGGAGCTGGATGGATTTGAAATCAAGCGGCGCTTTCCGTGCCGCTTTGTGTTGAGCTGGAAGCGAAGATAAAACGAGGCGCGATGCGCGGCGAGTACGATGCGATCGTGATTGGCGGCGGGCCGGCGGGCGCGACCGCGGCGATGGCGCTGGCCAGCGCCGGCTGGCGCGTCGCCGTCGTTGAGAAGCAGCGCTTTCCGCGGCGCAAAGTCTGCGGCGAATTTATTTCGCTGACCAATTGGCCGATTCTGGGGCCGATGGGTTTGAGCGAAAATTTGCAGGCGGCGGCGGGGCCGGAGGTGACGCATTTCGCGGTCTTCAGCGGGAACTCGAGCGTCGCCGCGGAGCTGCCGCTTTCATTCGGCAAAATGGGAGAGCGTGGGCGCGCGCTGACGCGCGACAAGCTCGATGCGTTGCTGCTGAATCATGCGCGAATGTGCGGCGCGGAAATTTTGCAGCCGTGGAAAGCGCTGCGCGTGACGCGCGATAATGAGGGCGTGGAATGCGAATTGCAATGCTGCGAGTCTCACGAGAAGAAAATTCTACGCGCAAAAGTTGCGATTGCGGCGCAGGGGTCGTGGGAGGGGAATCCATTTGAAGCGGCAGCGCGGGAACGTGTGCGCGCGAGCGATTTGTTTGGATTCAAAGCGCACTTTCGCGGCGTGAATTTGGCGGAGGGACTGATGCCACTGCTTTCGTTTCAAGATGGCTATGGCGGGATGGTGCATTGCCAGGATGGGCTGGCGAGTTTGTCGTGCTGCATTCGGCGCTCGCGGTTGGATCGTCTGCCGCTCGATTTTGGCGAGAGCGCGGGCGAGCGAGTGTTGGCGCACATCAAGGCGACGTGTCCGGCGATTGCGCCAGTGTTGACGAATGCGGTGCGCGAAGGCGCGTGGCTGGCTGCGGGGCCGGTTCGCCCGGGGATTCGCGCGCGTTATGATTGGCGCGCGTTTTTTGTGGGGAACGCGGCGGGCGAAGCGCATCCAGTGATCGCGGAAGGGATCAGCATTGCGATTCAATCGGCGTGGCTGATGAGCGGAATTCTTGCGCCGCTTAAAGAACGGCTCAGCGACGCGCGCACCATTAATGAGGCGGGGCGCTTGTATTCGACGGCGTGGAGCCGTGCGTTTGCGACGCGCATTCGGGCGAGCGCGCTGATCGCGCATTGGGCAATGCGGCCAGCGTTGGCGCGCGCGACGCTGCCATTTTTTCAGCGCTGGCCGAACGTGTTGAAATGGTTTGCGCAGGCGGCGGGGAAGGCATCTATTTCGATTCAAGCAGAAACACAATTACAAAAGGCGGCCACATGAGTTTGAGTTTTCTGGGAATGGGCTGTGCGGCGCCGGCGCATTCGATTGCGCAAAACGATCTGGCCGCGTACATCAATCGCGTCGCGTTTCAGCGCACCGACAGCCAAAAGCGTTTGGTGAAAACGCTTTTTCAAGCGACGGAAATCGAGCGGCGCGGCATTGTGCTGGCGCAGAGCGATGTGCTCGACGGTCCGCAGCAATTCTACGGCGAGGCGCAACACGCGGACGATTTCGGGCCCGGCACGGGCGCGCGCATGCGGCGCTACAGCGAGGAAGCGGGCGCGCTGGCGGGTGAGGCCGCGCGAAAAGCTTTGGCGGACGCGGCGCTTTCAGCGAGCGAGATTACGCATTTGATCACGGTCTCGTGCACGGGATTCTACGCGCCGGGCGCGGATGTAGCATTGATCAAGGAATTGGGTTTGCCGCCGGACGTCGCGCGGCTGCATGTGGGATTCATGGGCTGCCATGGCGCGATCAATGCGCTGCGCGCGGCGCATGCGATTGCGGAGGCGAACCACTCCGCGCGGGTTTTAGTCTGCGCAGTGGAGTTATGCTCGCTGCATTTTCAATACGCGTGGAAGCGCGATCATCTGATCGCGAATTCGCTGTTCGCGGATGGCGCCGCAGCAGTCGTGGCGGCGTGGAACAAGGAGGAATCGTCGCCGCGCGGATTTTGGAATGTACGCGCGACGGGATCTTATTTATTTCCTGAATCGGAAGACGCAATGAGCTGGCGGATCGGCGATCACGGATTTGAGATGACGTTGTCGGCTCGTGTGCCAGATTTGATCGCCGGCAATCTCGCGAAGTGGATGGCGCGATGGCTGGAGTCGCAGAAATTAACGCGCGATGCGGTCGCATCGTGGGCGGTGCATCCGGGCGGGCCGCGGATTTTGGATTCAGTGGCGGAGTCGCTGCAACTTTCCGAGGCGGACCTTGCGCCGTCGCGCGCGATTCTTGCGGAACATGGAAACATGTCGTCGCCGACGGTGCTGTTTATTTTGGAGCGGATGCGCGCGATGAATGCGGCGAAGCCGTGCGTGGTGCTGGGATTTGGGCCTGGGTTGGCGGTCGAAGCGGCGCTGCTGGAATGAGCGAACGCGTTGAAGAAAAAGATGCGCGCGGTACACTTGAAGTATCAAAAGCAATTCCACTATGGGCAATGAACGCATGGAAAACACGTTTATGTCGATGTTGGGCCGCCGCAAATTTTTGAGCATCGGCGCGGCGGCCGGGGCGGGGGCATTAGCGCTGAGTGGCCGCGCGCAGGCCGACGATCCGCCTCAGGCGCGTGAGATGGCGCGCTTTCCGGAAAAGACGGATTTGTATCTGCTCACCGATCGCCCGCCGCAGTTGGAAACGCCGCTTAAATATTTTCGCGAAGACCTCACGCCCAACGAGGCTTTTTTTGTGCGCTGGCATCTGGCGGGACTTCGCACGAACATCAATGCGAAGGCGTTTCGGCTGCTGGTCGGCGGACATCTCAACACCGAATTGAAATTGTCGCTGCGCGAACTGCGCGAAAATTTCGAAGCGGTGTCGGTCGTCGCGGTGAACCAGTGCTCCGGCAATTCGCGAGGCTTTTTCGATCCCGCTGTTCCCGGCACGCAATGGGGCAACGGCGCGATGGGCAACGCGCGCTGGACGGGCGTGCGTTTGAAGGACATTCTGGCCAAGGCGGGATTGAAAGCGGGCGCGGTCGATGTCAGTTTTAAAGGCATGGACATCGCGCCGCTGCCGCAGACGCCGAATTTTGTCAAAGCGCTTTCAGTCGATCGCGCGAACGACGGCGAAGTGCTGGTCGCGTATCAGATGAACGGCGCCGATCTGCCGATGCTGAACGGCTACCCGCTGCGGCTGGTTGTGCCGGGCTGGTATTCGACGTATTGGATCAAATCGCTGCGGGAGATCGAGGTGTTGAACACGGCCTTCAGCGGCTTCTGGATGGACAAAGCGTACCGCATTCCCGACAACAAAGACGCGCTCGAAGACCCCGCGCATCTGGCGGAGAAAACGGTGCCGATCAGCCGCATGAGTGTGCGGTCGATCTTTGTTTTTCCGGAACCGCAGGTGCAGACGCCAGCGCAAACACCAATGGAGATCGAAGGCGTGGCGTTTGACGGCGGAAACGGAATTAAAGAAGTGGAATTGTCCGCCGATTCGGGCGCGACGTGGGCGAAAGCGGAATTGCGGCCGTCGCTGGGAAATTATTCGTGGCGGCGTTGGAAGTTTTCGTGGCAACCGCGGAAGACCGGAACGGTGCGGCTCTTGACGCGCGCAACGAACAACGCGGGCGAAACGCAACTCACCGCGCAATGGAACCGCAGCGGTTATCAGCGCAAAGTGATCGAGCATCTGGATGTGACGGTGATATGAGAATGAATCGAATAGCGAGAATTTTGATGATTGCGAACGTCGCCGCGCTGCTGCCGTTTGTAGCGGGATGCAACGAACGTTCGCGCTGCTGTCAGGCGGAAGCCGCGCCCGCGGTTGCGGCGAGCGGCAATGAAGCGCCGTCTGCATCGGCACATGCGCGTGTTGAATTCGATGAGAGCACGCACACGCTGGAGCTTCCGCAATACGATCTTTCGGCGGCGCCGGGGCCGCATCGCGAGGTGTATCAGAAACAATGTTCGGTGTGTCACACGACGCGCTACGTGAGCATGCAGCCGGCGTTTCCCGAGAAAAAATGGAACGATGAAGTGACGAAGATGATCAAGACGTTTGGCGCGCCGATCACGGATGCGGACGCGAAACTGATTTTGGAATATCTGGTTGAAGTGAAAGGCAAAAAATAAGCGCGTCGTTACGCGCTTGCGCAGACCGCACACCCGGGATTGCGCGCGATTTTCAGCGTACGAAAATTCATCGAGCGAAAATCGCAGACGGCCATGCGCGAATAAAGCGGCTCGCCCAGTCCCGACAGAATTTTGATCGCTTCCATCGCGCCCATGCAACCGATGGTTCCGGCGACCGCGCCGAAGACGGGAAACTGGCGTTTCCATGCGGCCGGTTCCGACGGATGCAGGCACGCGAGGCATGGCGTTTTTCCCGGGAGAATCGAGGTGATGCGCGCTTCAAGTTCGTACATCGCGCAATCGACCATCGGCTTGCGCTGGCGCACGGCTTCGCGGTTCATCAGGAAACGTTCGGCGAACAGCGGGGCGCAATCCACGATCAAATCGGCGCGCGCAACGAGTTGCGCCGCGTTTTCCTCGGAGATGTTTTCGTCGATGGCCTCAATTTCGAGATCGGGATTCAATTCGCGCAGGCGTTTCGCCGCGACTTGCACGCGCGGTTTGCCGATACCGTCGCGCGCCATCAGAATCTGGCGGTTGAGGTCGTTGAGGCGCAGCGCGCCGCCGTGGGCAAGAATTAATTTCCCGACGCCGGCGCAAGCCAAATGATACGCTGCGGCTCCGCCGACGCCGCCGACCCGCGAGACGAGGACCGTCGATTTCTTTAGCGCCTGCTGGCCGGCGTCGCCGAAGCCGGGGACCCAGATTTGCCATTCGTAGATGGCGCGGTCGGTGTCGGTTAACATGGGTTCAAAATTCAAGGTTCAAGAGTTCATCCTCCAGAGATGGGAGGCATTACCGTCAATACGTCACCATCGTGTAGTTCGCACGCATTATCATTCAAAATCTGTTCGTCGTTTACAAACAGCATCACCGAAGCTTGCACTGTGCCGAATTCGTCCAACACAATCCGGCGCAAGGCATCGCCATATTTCTGCGCGACCAACTCCAACGCTTGTGTGACAGTCAACGGCGCGCTGAATTCCAGCGATGTCTCGCTGCATCCCGCGGCTGTGCGGGCTTGGGCTGAGAAAATGATTCGAATGCGCACCGAGTTGATCCTTGCTCCCTGGACGGGCTCGGAGGCCCGTCCTACTGATGACGGCTCAGAGAGCCGTCCTACTATTTTCGCGGCGTCAGCCATTTCTTCTCGGTCTCCGCCGGCAGTTCATTTTTCTTCACGTCCACTTTCTCGGCGCTCATGTCCACGAGGTGTCGTTCGGCTTTGTTGTATTCGTAGAAGCGGCCGATGCCGGCTTCGGCGATGCGGCGGTAGGTTATCCGGTTTTCCTCGCCGGCGGTGGTCTTCGTGTAGAGCGTGTTGACTTGAACGCCGTCGAGCAGCGCGGCGTCGCGGGTCAACTGCAGCGTGATTTTCATGGCGTCTTCGGCGGGCGAATAGGGGGTGTCGTCGCCGATGAGCACGATGACTTTGCGCGAGCGTTCGCGCCAGAGCATTCCGTTGAGTGCGTAGCGCAGGGCTTCGTGCATCGCGCCGGAGCCGCCGCCGAAGGAGGCGACGGAGAGTTCCTTGCGGATGGCCTCGTAATTCCAATTCAGCGGCGAGGGCCAGAGCGTGTAGCGGAGCGTGGACGTCGGATCGACGGCGCGGTAGCGGATCAGGCCGATGCGCGGCGAGGGTTCGTTCGTCGCGATTTCGCGCAGGACCGACTCGAGCGCGCGGTCCACGTCGGCCCAGGCGTGAGTGAAACTGCCTGTGGTATCGAAGGCAATCACCAGATCGACGGGGAGCTTTTCGTCGGCCGGCGGCGGCTTGTAGCCGGGAAGCGTGGATGAATCGGCGCTTAAAATTTCGTTGCCCGGCGCGGCGACGCTTTTGCGCCACTCGCTCCATTTGATGAGATCGAATCCGTAGTTTTTTCCGGTGAGGCGCTCGATGGCGTACACGGCGGCGTGTTTGAGTTCCTCGTTTTGCGAACCGAGCACGGCAAGCAGCGCATCGACGGAAATCGGTTCGCGCAGTTCGCCGAGTTCTTCCGCGGCGGCGATGGCGGTTTCAATTTCTTTGCCGTTGAGAATGTCGCGCAAAAACGGCGTCGCGCGCACGCCGCCTATCTGCGCGGCGAAATGCACGGCGCGGTTGCGCTGCACGGGCGGGTAACGCTTCGCATCAAGGGCCACGTCGGTGAAGCGTTTGAGCGCGGCTTCGTTACCGTCGAGGCGCACGATTTCGCGCACGGCTTGATGACGGATCGACGAGAGATTGTCCCAGAGAGAGATGTTCAACAGGGCGTCTGCCTGCTTCCTGTCGCCCAATTCACCGAGCGCTTTGACGGCGGCCATGCGGCGCACGCCGATGGCGGGCTGATAAAAATCGAGCAACATTTTCGCGGCGGCGGCTTGGTGCGTCGCGCCCAATTCGGCGGCGGCTTGAATCGCTTTGGCGTCGTCAGCATCGCGCAGGCGCGTCGAAAAGCGGGAGATGTCGCTGGTTGATAATGGGCGCGCGGCGATGCTGGGGACATCGGCGTCTTCCGCGCTCAGCGCCAGCACCGCGCAAATCAATTGGCAAAGCAGAAAAAAAGCGGTTCTCATTTTGCCGCGCTCCGAGTATCTCTTATATGACGGTTGGAGGGGAATTGCCACTGCGAACAGCAGGAGATAGGAGATAGGAGTTAGGAGTTAGGAGATAGGAGACACGGAGCCGCGGGGACGCGCTGGGATACGGTGTAATCCTCTGCGGTAGATAACGCCTATGAAAAAAACTACAGCCTTGAGACCGCGAGTTATGAACCTCTATCTTATGCGCCACGGCATCGCTTTCGATCACGACGAATGGAAGGGCTCGGACTTCGACCGACCGCTCACTGATGAAGGCCACAAGCGCACGCAGAAAGTGCTGAGCGCGTTGCGCCAGGCGGAACAGATCGGCGTGGACGCGATCTGGTCGAGTCCGCTGGTGCGCGCGCGGCAAACGGCGGAGATCGCCGGCCACTTGCTGGGACTGAACGTGCTTATCGTCGAAGCGCTGGAATGCGGCTGCGATTTGGATCACCTGCTGAAATACACAAAGAAGAACCCGCCGCCCGCGCGTTTGCTGTGCGTCGGGCACGAACCGGATTGCGGCGCGATCGTGGGAGAATTGGTCGGCGATGAAGGCGGCGACTATTCTTTCAAGCGCGCGGGCGTGGCGCATCTGGAAGGGGAACTGAAGGCGGGCGGAATGAAATTGATTTGGAAATATGCGCCGAAGGATGTGTTGGGGGATTGAGGGGCAGGGGTCAGGGGTCAGGAATCAGGGGTCAGGGGTCAGGGGTCAGGAATGGCGGGATTGCGCTTCGCGCAACGCTGGGCGAGCTTTCATCGCGCGGCGTTTTATCCGACTTACCAATGGCTTTTCTTCATGCTGCCGCCGCCGCCGGGGACCATTGTCGCGAAGACCGGACCCCACGGGCCTGGGTCGCCGCGCGCATTTTTCCAGCGCAAACATAACCAGCACTGTTTGCCGGCGTCGGCCAGATCGAAGACCGCGAGATAGGGCGACGCGCTGGCGGCGCCCAAGTACACGCATTCGCCGCCGTCCAATGGAGGCGGCGCGCCTACTTTCGTCCAAATCTCCGCCTCGCGCACGCCCACGGGTTTGGTCTTGGTATTGGGCGCGGCCTGATCGCGGAACTCCACCACCAGATGCGCGGCGCTCATGATGATCACCTTGGCCACCTGCGGCGCCGTCGTGGGCGCGGGCATGAGCATGCGCGTGCCCGGCGATGCGGCGATGGGAAAGCCAGCCGCGGCGCGGTTGGCGTCGGCGACGTTGGCGTTGGCTTGCACGAGGGCGTTGTCGGCTCGCAATACCGCCTCCAGCGCTTTGCGCAGCGCGTCCTGATTGAGCACCGATGTGTACAGAAGCGCCTGCGTGCTGAGCGTGTTGGCGTACGCGCTCTGCCAGGCGTTGAACGCGTTGGCGAGATCGGTGGCTTGCGCTGCGGTCAAACCGAAATCCGCGGACGCGGCGCCGACTTTGTCCACGAGATGCGTAACGAAGTTCTTGAAGTCCGCGTCTTTGGCGGGAATCCAATCGGGCATGGGTGGGCCTTTCTATGGAGTGCGTGAAGCTCGCTTACTGAGAATGATCGTTGAGCGTAGGGCGTACCTACAGGCGGGAGTTTAGTTTTTTTGAGGATTGGGTAACGAGGTATTGGCGCGATATAATTTTTTATCGCGCGCGTCGCAGATGCTTTTTCAATTGTTGAACGACTCGGCCGTCAATGCGCGATTAATAGGGCATATAGGGCCGATAGGGCCAAGGGGCCAAGGGGCCAAGGGGCAGTGCGCGCGACAATTTGTGATCTTAAAGGAAGCCGTTCATTCCTTCGCATCCGGCCCATTGTACGGATACTTATCGAACGCATCCGTCCAGCCCTTTGCGCGCGGGTCGTTCGTATCGGCTTGCCATTTGTCGAGGCGCGCGCGAAGCTGGCGTTTGGCGTCTTGATAGGCGGGATCGGCGGCGACGTTGGTGAGTTGGTTGGGATCTTTGGCGAGGTCGTAGAGTTCTTCGGCGGGGCGCTTTTCGCAGGCGAGTTTGAAGAACTTCGGGATGATGTTTTTCTCGTCTTCGCCGGAGAGGACGACTTCTTTTGTCGGGCCGCCGTCGATGTCACCAAACGGGCCGACGGATTTCCAGCGCTTGGGGTCTCCGGCGGGCCAGCGCTCGAGGGCGAGGTTGCGGATGTAGAGGAATTCGTTGGTGCGGATGGCGCGGCAGGGGTAGCCGAGGTCGCCTTCGCGGACATTGGCGTGGCGCTCGCGTTCGAGGAAGACGTGGTCGCGCGCAGAGGACGCGCTCGCGGCGCTTGTTTGTGGTGCAGGCGTCTCGCCTGCATCACGTGCGGGTTGGGGCGAGTCGGATAATAAGATGTCGAGCAGGCTGTGGCCGGTCATTTCGGGGAGGGGTTTGAGGCTTGCGGCTTCGAGGAAGGTCGGCGCGAAATCGGTGGAGTGCGTGAACAGATCGCAGACGCGGCCGGGTTTGATTTTGTCCGGCCAGCGAATCGCCAGCGGCATGATCGTGCCGGAGTCGTAGAGGTTGGCTTTGGCGCGCGGGAAGGGCATGCCGTTGTCGCTGGTGATGACGACGATGGTGTTCTTCGCACGGCCGGACGCTTCGAGAATGCGCAGGCATTCGCCAACGTCGCGGTCGAAGCGCATGATGCGCGCGTAGTAATCGAGGATGTCGGAACGGACTTCGGGAAAGTCGGGGAGAAAGGCGGGGACTCGCACGTCTTCGAGTCTCAAGCCGAGCTTGACGCCTTCGCCTTTTTCGTAGGGGCGGTGCGGGTCGTGGCTGCCGAACCAGAAGCAGAATGGCTTGTCGGCGGGGACGGTCTTCATGAAATCGGCGTAGGTTTTGAAATTGGGGCCGGCGGGGTTGCGTTTGCGTTCGCCGTTCTGGCCGGGGCCCCAACCTTTGCGCGTGAAGCCGACGACGTAGCCATTTTTTTCGAGCGTGTCGGGATAGGTTTCGAATTTCGCGGGCAGCGTGGACCAGAGATTCGCGCCGCTTTCGAGGCGATGCACGGCCTGGCCGGTGAGGATCGCGCCGCGCGAGGGCGTGCACGACGGCGACGCACAGAACGCGTGCGTGAAGCGGATGCCTTCGCGGGCAATCTGGTCGAAGTTGGGCGTTTTGCAGAGGTTGTCGCCGTTGGCGGAGAAGTGAGGGTAGGAGGCGTCGTCGGCGATGCAGAAGAGGATATTGGGGCGGGGATCGGCGGCGAGGAGAATTGATGCACAGAGGATAGCGACGGCAACCGGGATGAATTTGAGCATAGGCAGGCTCCTCACTTAGCCCATACGTTACGCGCTTTTTTCTCATTCGCTACTTCGCAATCAACTTCGAAAAGCATGTCAGCCTGGCGGCTATGTGAGTTTTTGAGCGCCAGTGAATGGGGCTTAATAGGGCTTATAGGGCCGATAGGACCAATAGGCCAACGGCACAACTTTCAGCATTGTCTGGTGGGTTACTTAGAGGGCTCGCGTTTAAATTGGGCGGAGCACAGATAAGTCACGGTCTCTCATTCGTGGGCGCGCCCAGTCCTGGCAGCGCGCCGCTTTTGTTGTCGCGATTCAAATGCACAAATGCCTCCGCCCATTCGGCGCCGGCTTCGCGGCCGCGGAATTTTGCCATCGGCTCGTGGTGCTCGCGCCAGATGCGTTCGCCGTCCTGGCTGGTGTGGGCGAAGAGGGCGGACTTTTTCTGCTCGACGACTGAGGTAATGTCCACGTATGTGTTGGGCGTGAAGCCGCGGCTTTGGCTGCCGGTGTTGACTTCGAAGTAATAAAGCTGCGGGCGTTTGGGCAGCGCGTCGGATGCGCGCTGCGCCATCACGCTGGCAATCTGGTGATCCAGATGGGTGTCAATCGGCCAATGCGTGAAGACGATGTCGGGCGCTTCGGCGGCGAGCAGTTTGGTGAAGTCGTCCACGCGCGCTTTGTTTAATTCCGTTGCGCCATCGATCTGGCCGGCGAAGACGGCTTTCGCGCCGAGGAGTTTGCACGCGGCTTCGGCTTCCGCGGTGCGCACGCGGGCGGCTTCGTCGAGCGGACTTTTCTTGATGCCGCGTTCGCCGCGCGTGAAGTAAATGACGGTGACCGAATGGCCCAGCGCCGCGTAACGCGCCAGCGTTCCGCCGCAGCCGGATTCGGGGTCGTCGGGATGCGCGCCGACGCAGACGATTTTGAGGGGTTTTTCGGCGGCGAGGGCGGGGACGCGAGCAGTGGCGGCGACGATTAGAATCAAGAGAATTATGCGTGACGAGATCATGACAGGCTCCGTGGATGGTTGAAATTGGCGTATTGAATCTTCAGGCGGGAAGGCGTAAATACAAGCGCAGGGGACGAGGTGTTGAGATGCGAACGAGGAATGAGCGCCAATCGATGACTACACAATGGCAGCCGTATCGTGAACCTCTTAGCACGACGTTGATTCGCACGGGCGCGATCGCGGTGGCGAAGGGGCGTTCTAAAAATCGGGCGCGCATTTTCCGATGCGGCACTGGCGGCGAACGACCACTACCAAGTGGCGCCCTCAGTTGGGATTCCCATCTTCGATTTGGATTTTTACGACTTTAATATCAAAACGACGCGACAAAGTCTATGCCATTGCCTGTTAAAATATACTTGGCCAAGAATTTATCTGCCGCATTCTTGACCGTTCCCATTTCTTTTCCTTTAACCGCGACCTTTTGCGCAATCTCAGATTTAATTGAAGAAATTGAGCGAAGTGTAATTTCGGTGGTGTCTCCAAAGTTGTCGTTTGCCTGCCGAGTGTCTGCAAGGTTCTCTCTCGCTTTCAGCACACCAAGTTTGCCGGCGCCGTACCCAAAAACGCCTTGCGTGACCTTCTCGGCGCCCAGGATTGCGCGGCCATAAGTCACGACCGAAAACTGCAGCTTCTCTGGCTTGCCGTCCTTCGATTTGCTGAATTTCAGCGCATATATCGCCGTGGGAGATCCAGTCTTATATTGGGACTTAAACTTAACCTGGTCCAAAAGCGAATTGGAACTGAATGGCGCATCGGCTATCACCACCGTGCCGCGTTGAAGATCGGAGGTGATATTCGGGTCTTGGGAGAGATTTATGGCCAAAGTCAAGGGCGGAGTCGTGCCTGGCAAGAGCAGGGACAATGTTACCGTTGAATCGATGGCGGGAAAACCGGTCAAATTCAAAGTCCCCGCCGCTTTGAGGCTGAAGGTTTGCACGATCGCTCCAGAGCCACCGCCAGACTCTGAATCTGACTCTGAGATTTTGAGTGAAGCCAATACGACCTTATGGCTAGGCGCAGCACCTTTTTTCGGAGTGTCATTTGTATCGCTGGCGGCAGCCGAATCTGCGGCAAGGCTGCTGAACGAAGGCCAAAATGCGCACAAAACGAGCGCTGTAACAAGACGAAAAGTCGTTGGGGGTTTCATGATTGGCCCCTTTAATCCGCAGACGGGAACCTAATTGGCGGTATTTAGCCATAAGGCCTTTGCTGTGTCAATTCATTTTCGCATTGAGAATGAGGATTGATTTGATGGGGCGGCGGACGATAATGATTGACGGAGGGAAGGAGTTTCAAGAACGCGAATCGAATTCGTTGACAGCCTTTGCGAATAGGCTATAACGCCCTCCACAATTTCGGAAAATCCGGCGATCGAGTGCGCGAGTTTTTTCGCGGACAGGCTCATTCTGGAGACACCATGCATCCCGATTTGGAAATTTCTCAATACGGCGCGGCGGCGCTGCTGCTGGCGCTGGCGGTGGTGCTGACTTCGGCGCTGATGTTTTTGTCGCATCTGATCAGCAAACGGATTCCGACGCGGGAAAAGCAGATGTCGTACGAGTGCGGCGAGGATCCTGTCGGCACGGCGTGGCTACGGTTTAACATTCGATTTTACGTCGTGGCGCTGGTGTTCGTGCTGTTCGACGTGGAAATGGCGCTGATTTATCCGATCGCGGCGATTTTTAAGAATCTCACCAGCAACCCGGCAAATTGGGCGGCGGCGGTGACGGTGTTTGCGGAAGTGGCGTTTTTCGTGGCGGTGCTGTTTTTAGGGCTGATTTATATCTGGGTGAAGGGCGATTTGGGGTGGGTGCGGTCGTTCCGCAAATCGACGGACCAGGGTTTGCAGTCTTGGAAATTGGGGAAGTCTGTGCAGGCGCCGATGATTCCGATCGCGCCAGCGGTGCGGCCGGTGGAAGTTGAAGGCTAGGGGTCAGGAGTCAGGGGTCAGAGGTCAGGAGTCAGGAGTCAGAATTCAAAGGTCAGAAAGGACTGAGTTATGGGAATGATGACTAACCGCTTTGATGCGGACAACATCGTCATGACCAATACGGATACGCTGTTGAATTTGGGCAAGGAGCATTCGATCTGGTACTTGCTCTTTGCGACGGCCTGCTGCGGGATTGAGTTGATGCAGACGGGCGCGAGCAAATTCGACGTGGACCGCTTTGGGATGATTCCGCGGACGACGCCGCGGCAGGCGGATTTGATGATCGTCGCCGGGACAATCACGCACAAGATGGCGAGCCGGGTGAAGCGCTTGTACGAACAGATGCCGGAGCCGAAGTGGGTGATTTCGATGGGCTCGTGCGCGAACGCGGGCGGGCCGTTCTGCAAGTTCAGCTACTCGGTGCTGAAGGGGATCGACAAATATATTCCGGTGGACGTGTACGTGCCGGGATGCCCGCCGCGGCCGGAGGCGCTGATCGAGGGCGTGTTCAAGTTACGCGAGAAGATCAAGCTGGAGCATGTGCTGCGGAAGGAAGGAAAGCCGCTGCCGAAGCGGGCGCCGATTGTGATTGCGGAACGGGCGGCGTAACGGCTGGTCCAAAGTCCAAGATCCAAGGTCAAGAAATACGCGCATTGTGCAACTTTTGCACGGAATTTGAGACAGAACAACCACGGGCTAAAAGCCTGTGGTACATGATGTGCAGTTTTTGCACGGGAAATTGACTCGAGAGGCGGTTCCGCCTAAAGGCGGGACTACGAACGATGTGCACTTTTGCAAGAGGTCATTGAAATGGACTTTAACTACATTGCCGACATTGTGAAAGCCGGGTGGCCTTCGGCGGAAGTGCCGAAGGTGGAGAATGGCGAGTCGTTCATCATCGCGCCGACGAGCCAAGCGCATGCGATCCTGAAGTTCCTGAAGGAAGATCCGGACTTGCACTTCGATAGCCTAATGTGCTTGAGCGGCGCGGATACCGGGCGGGAACTTTGGGTGGTCTATTCGCTGCACAGCATGACGTACTTCCACAAGTGTTCGGTGAAAGTGGTTCTGCCGCGCGAGAATCCGGAGTGCGACACGGTCTGCGACTTGTGGGCCATGGCGAATTTCTTCGAGCGCGAGGCGTACGATCTGTACGGGATTAAGTTCACGGGCCATCCGGATTTGCGGCGAATTATGAATCCGCAGGATTGGGTCGGGTGGCCGGGACGGAAGGATTATTCGTACCCGGAAGAATACGGCGGCGTGCCGACATTGCGCGACGACCAGTTTTTTGCCGATGCCGTGGGCAGCGGGAATGAGGAACGCGAGGCCAAGGAGAAGGAAATGCTGGAGAAATTGGGGCTGGTGGAGAAGAAATAAATGAAAAATGAAAAATGAAAAATGTCGGTATGCCGCCGTTCGATTTTGCATTTTTAATTTTGCATTGAGCTTCGCATTCGAAACCGCACGTTGAATTCACGCCGGTCATCAGGAACCGATAAAATGCCACTCGTCGCTGAAAACCTCTTCGAAACCGAAGTCGCCGATTACAAAGGCCGCGTCAACTCGGAGGAAATGGTCCTCTCCATGGGGCCGCACCACCCGTCCACGCACGGCGTGCTGCGCCTCGAAGTCATCTCGGACGGCGAAGTCTGTGTGGCCGCGCGCCCGGATGTCGGCTACCTGCACCGCGCCATCGAAAAAATCGCCGAGAACGTCGATTACCGGCAGTTCATGCCTTATACCGACCGCGTCGATTACGTCTGCTCGATGAATTCGAACCACGCCTACGCGCTGGGCGTCGAGAAACTGGCGGGGTACAAAGTGCCGCTGCGCGCGGAACTGATGCGTGTGATGGTCGCGGAACTCAACCGCATCTCCAGCCACATGATCTGCGTCGGCGCGCTGGCCATGGACATGGGCGCGTACACGCCGTTCCTGCACGGCATCTGCCACCGCGAACGCGTCAACGACATCTTCGAAGAAGTCTGCGGCGCGCGGCTGACGTACAATTACATGACCATCGGCGGCGTGTCGTACGATGCGCCGCCCGGCTTCATCGAGAAGTGCGATCAATTCGCGGACTATCTCTGGCCGAAGATGGTTGAATTCAACGAACTGATCACGAGCAACACGATCTTCCAGGAACGCCTCTGCAACGTGGGCATCTGCTCGCGGGATCAAGCGATTAATTGGGGTCTGGTCGGGCCGAACCTGCGCGGGTCTGGCGTGACGTGGGACATCCGCAAGAACGAGCCGTATTCGATCTACGACAAACTGAAATTCGACATTCCCATCGGCGACGGAGGAACTCCCCAAGGCAGCAACCCGCACGGGACGCTCGGCGACAGCTACGACCGTTACGTCGTGCGCGTGAAGGAAGTTTTCGAGTCGATCAAGATCATCAAACAAGTCTGCACGATGATGCGCGAAAACGAAAAGCTGCCGGCGGATCATCCGGATCGTTTGTACCAGGCGAAATTGCCGGGCCGCTTGAGGGTCAAGCGCGGCGAATGCTACATGCGCAGCGAAAATCCGCGCGGTGAAACGGGCTATTACATCGTCAGCGACGGAACCGACAAGCCACTGCGGGTGAAGATTCGGACGGGCTCGTTCACGGCGCTGGGGTGCTTTGAAGAAGTCACGCGCGGGCTGCTGATCGGCGACGTGATCGCGGTGATTGGGAGTTTTGACATTGTGTTGCCGGAGGTGGATCGATAGGTTCCGCTGCGACCGCTTTGGTAGAAGCTGCAATGATTAAAGTCATGTTGGACCCCGACGGCACCGCTGATTTTGGCCTCGCATTACTTGTGCAGTGCAAGACTGGCGTCCTTTACGAACATGAATGCAAAACTGAATGCCATTATGTTGAGTGCAGGGAAGTGGAGGGCTTTCTCGTTCCGCTTGAATCGAACGTCTTGCCAGATTTGCGTAAGCTGTTTCAATTTGGTTCTCGGACGGAGCGCCGCGGCATTGAAGTCGTCTGGGCGAGGAATTTTATCAATGCGCTAAAAAGTCTGATTGCGAAGATACCATATTTTTCAAACGATAGTGATGGGGAAATTGGACGTTACTTCCTTGAGTTTGATGAGGAGCGAGTTGCGGAGCTTATAGATGGCTGGATTCCGGTTAAATCGAACTACGGGAACAGCACTCTCGTGTTCGAGTACAAGAGGATTGGGAACTGAACATTACTCAAGAACGGTGATGGGAAATCTGTGTGGCAATGACAAGAGTCCTTGGAGTTTTAGCTATGCTGCTACTGCTGGTGATGCCCGGCTGCGGCGCCGGTACCACGCAGGACATCGCGCGCAAAGCCGAGAAGGCGAAGACGAAAGAGGAGCTTGAAGCGGCGTTGGGAAAGCCGGATAAATTTGAGAAGCATCAGCTTGGCGGCGCGTCCGGCGAGCAGTGGACGTACAAGGCCAGCGATGGTGAAGTGAAGTTTGTAATCGTGAATGGAAAAGTGATCATCGAGAACGCGAAACAAAAGAGCGAACAGAAATAGCGAGAATAGGAGAGAACAACGCCACATGCCACCTCTTTATGATTTGCTGGTTACCCATCTCGGTCCCACATGCGCCGCGCTCACGGCCGTTGTGGTTCCGTGCCTCGTGGTTTTTCTCGCGATCCAGGCCGTTGCGGGCTTGAGCACGTACGTCGAACGCAAAATCGCCGCCGACATTCAGCGCCGCGTCGGGCCGAACAAATGCAACACGAACGCGTTCCTCGGCGAATTTGCGCGGCAGTGGATTGAGCGGACCAAAGAAGATAAGCGCGGCGGGATTTGGGGCTTGGCATCGAAGATCGTTGCGCTGCTGCTGAAACCGGCTGTGCCGCTCTTTAAGTTTCTCGACAAAGTTCTGCCACCGGGAATTTTGATTTTCCTCGCGGACGGCATCAAGCTCATCATGAAGGAAGACATCATTCCGGATCCGGTGGACAAGCCGATGTTCAAGCTCGCGCCGACGATCGTGCTCGCGGCGTCGTTCGGCGCGCTGGCGACGCTGCCCTACTCCGACAACTGGTACGTCGCTGATTTCAACACCGGCTTGCTCTTCATCGCGGCTGTGACGAGCATCGAAGTGCTCGGAATCTTGATGGCCGGCTGGGCCAGCAACAACAAGTGGGCGCTGCTCGGCGGAATGCGCTCGGCGGCGCAAATCGTCTCCTACGAACTGCCCGTCGGGCTGGCGATCCTCACAGGCATCGTGATCAGCGGCACGCTGTCGATGCAGGGTATGACGTACGATCAATTCGGTTTTGCGCCCGGCGGAGGCTCGCTGAGTTCCGGCTGGTTCTGGCAGTGGAACCTGTTTCATCCGGCGATGTTTATTCTCGCGCCGGTGTATTTCCTCGCCGCGCTCGCCGAATGCAACCGCACGCCGTTCGACATTCCCGAAGCCGAATCGGAACTCGTGTCAGGCTATCACACGGAATATTGCGGGATGCGCTTCGCCTTTTTCTTCATGGGCGAATACGCGATGATGTGCGTGACCAGCGCGATTGCGGTGACGCTGTTCCTCGGCGGATGGTCCACGGGCATCGCGCCGCTGGAGCATCTGCTGATGTCCAAACCGGCGATTTTGGACGCGAACGGAATCATGACGGGCATGCCTGAATTCGCATGGTACGGCACGCTGCTGCATTTGATTGTGTTCGTGACGAAAACATATTTCCTGGTCTTCATCATGATGTGGATTCGCTGGACGCTGCCGCGCTTCCGCGTCGATCAGATGATGACGCTGTGCTGGAAGAAATTGATTCCGCTTTCGCTTGCGTGCCTGACGGGCGTGTGCGCGTGGCAATTGGCGCGCATGTGGATTCTGGCGAAAAACTACGGCGAACTGCTGGGCGCGGCGACGTTCTGGCTGCGCGCGCTTTTCGCGGTCGGCATCCTGGGCTATCTGGTGTGGTACTTCACCAAGCCGCTGACGAAGGCGCAGGTCGATCAGCGCGAGATGCTGGCGAAATCGAATTTGAATACGGGGATAGCGATGTAATTTCTTTGAACGTTACACGTTAAACGTTACACGTTGAAGACCGGCGTGGCGCGGATGACGGGCAACGTTTAACGTGTAACGATTAACGTTTAACGAGGAATTTCAATGATTCGATTCATGCAGGACATTTTCGATGGAATGAAGACCTTCATGTCGGGGATGAAAGTCACCGGAGGGTATTTGAGGGACTCCAATCTCAAGTCGATGGAGAAGGAAACGACCACGACCATCGAGTACGACGGCACGATGGCGCTGGCGCGCGAAGTCAAACTCGCCGACCGTTTCCGCGGGCATCTCCACAACGACATCGAGCGCTGCATCGTCTGCAAGGCGTGCGCGAATGCGTGCCCAATCGACTGCTTCTGGATCGACGGCGAAAAAACGGAATCGAACAAACTGCGCCCGAGCCGCTTCGACATCGACCTGCTGAAATGCATGTACTGCGGGCTGTGCGTCTTCGCCTGCCCGACGGGCTGTTTGACGATGACGAAGGAATGGTGGGGTTCGACGTTCAACAATTCCGACGGCACGAACCTGCACGGGCAGTTGAAGAATTTTGGCGTGGGCTATTATTCGCCGGAGCAGAAAGAGCAGGTCGAGCGCAAGCGCATCGAAGCAGCCGAAGCGAAAAAGAAAGCTGCCGCTGCCGCGGCGGCTGCGAAAGCCGCGGCTGCGGCGAAGGCCGCGCCCGCGGCGAAATCCGCGGCGCCGGTTGTGGCAGCGAAACCTGCGGCGGTTGCGGCGGGATCGCCCGCGGCTGAGACGCCGAAGCCGGATGCGCCGAAGGCGTAGCGATTATTCTTGTGGTAGAATGACGACATGCGCGATTCATCGGCTTTTGCAAGCAAGCCCCATCACGCGACGCTTAGCAGCGAGCGGCGCCGAGCTATTATTACGCCGCTGGTTCCCCCTCTGGAAAATGGCGATCACCTTGATGGCGACGAATTCATGCGGCGCTACGAAGCGATGCCCGATTTGAAGAAGGCGGAATTGATTGAGGGGAGAGTTTATATTATGTCTTCGCCTGTAAGCGTCACGAAGCACGCACGTCCGGATTTTTTGGCCCATGCGTGGATCGCAATTTACGAGCTTGCCACGCCGGGTGTAGAGGGCGTTTCCAACGCAACCACGCGCATGGGCCGCCGACGCATTCCGCAGCCGGATGCGGCTCTGCGGCTGCTGCCGACGCATGGCGGCAAATCGCATGTGGATAAGAAGGATTACTTGAAAGGCCCTCCTGAACTCGTGATCGAAATTGCAGCGAGCAGCGCGTCGGTCGATCTGCATGAGAAATTGAAAATGTACCGGCGCGCGCAAGTTTTGGAGTACTTAGTTTGGCGCACGCGAGATCCTGGTATTAATTGGCTGCATCTCGAGCATGGCAAGTATGTTTCATTGCAGGCAGACGCAGAGGGCATCATTCGCAGCCGCATTTTTCCGGGGTTATGGCTGGATGTTGGCGCGATGCTCAAGGGCGATAAAGCGCGCGTCATTTCGGTGCTGAAACGCGGACTGCGCAGTCGCGAACACGCGGCGTTCGTGAAACGCATGAAGAACATCGGCGGAAAATGACTCACCGGCGCGCGACTCACTCCGACTGCGCGATGCTCGCGGAACTCAACCACCAATTAATCCGCGACGAAGGACATCGCAATCCGATGTCCGTCGCGGAACTTGAAGCGCGCATGCGCGATTTTCTGTCGCGCGATTACACGGCAGTGATCTTTGAGGACGCGGACGTTGTCGTCGCGTACGCGCTGTACAGGGAATTTGCGGGCGAGATTTATTTGCGGCAACTGTTTGTGATTCGCGCGCGACGACGCGAAGGAATCGGCAAGCGTGCGGTGGAAATTCTGCGCTCGGAATATTGGGACAAGACAAAGCGCTGGACGGTGGAAGTGCTGACGGCGAACGAAGCCGCAGTGAAATTCTGGCGGGCGATGGGGTATCGTGATTATTGTTTGGCGCTGGAGATTTTGCCGGATGAAAAAACTTGAACCGCGCAGGCGAGACGCCTGCGCCACGGGTTCATTTCTTCTCCGCCGCCTTCACTTCCTTCGGTTCAATCGTGATTTTGATACTGTTGCTCGGATACACGCAGCGGATGTTTTTCTTGTCCACCGGCACCTGCGCGTCGCCGCTCACCGTGAAACTCCACACGCCTTCCTTCATCTTATCGGTCTTGATCGTGAGCTTCGCGTCGTTCTTGTCCTTCTCGATCGTCGTGAGCGGGATTTCCATGCCGGGCGGAAGTTGATAACCGGCGCCCGTGAGCTGCACCGGCGCGGGCATGTCTTCGCGGCGCTTGAGCGCGATCGACAAATTAATCGGATCGCCTTGTTTGACTGTGATCTCCTTCGGCTCCGCGGTGAGCATGAACGGAACTTTTTCGCGCACGGCCATCACAAGGCTGTGCGTCATCCGCGCGAGCGCGTTCGTGTTGACCGTGTCCCAGACGATCGTGCCGCCGCGCGCTTTGCGGACGAGCTCAATTTCCGTGTCCTTGCCATCCTTGTCCTTCGTTTTGATTTTGCTTTTGCCGATCACTTCGAATTCGCCCTCGCCAATCGGCGCGTCGGGCGCGGCAGTGACGATCAGAGTGCCCCACTTCACTTCCTTGCCGATGACGATCGGCTCGGCGGTCACGCCCGGCGGAAGATTCTTCGCTTCGACGGTGATCGGCTCGTTATGGCCGCTTGTGCGAAACACGAGAATATCGAAACGCTCGCGCCCGCCCTGGTAAACCTCGTGCGAGTCGATATGGATTTCGTGAATCGGCGAGCAGATCAATTGAAAATCCGGCGTCGGATTTTTCTCGATTTCCATGCGGTAGGTGTACTGCGGGCCGCCTTGATTCTGGCGATAGAGATGCTCGAGTTTCAAAATCACGTCTTCGTCGTTCCCGGCGTTGTGAGTGTAGACGAGGTCCAGATTCTGAGTCGGGAAGCGAAGCTGTCCAATGTTTTCGTTGATGTCCTGCGTCGTGGCAATCGATTCGCCCTTCGTGTTGAGGATTTCCAAATCCGGATCGGCGGGAGAACCCAGCCGCGCGGAATAAACGGTGATTTGATATTTCTCGCCTTTCTTCTGCTTCAGCACATAACGATCGAAATCGCCTTTCATGAACTGCCCGCTGATCGCGCACGGAACTTCGATGCGCTGCGGTTCGTCTTTCGACGCGTTGCGTTCCGCTTTCAGCACCTGCGGCAGCGTTGAAAACGAGAGCAGTTTCGGATTCGAAACGCCCTCCGGCGACTTCACGCGCACTTCCATGCCGTTGAGCACCGTCATCCACGGACGCACGAGCGCGCTGAAATTCAAGCCGTTCGCCGCGTCGGGATCGTTTGGAATTGCGATCTGCTGCGTGAGTTTTTGCAGCGGCCGGCCTTTGATCGTCAGATCGGTCTTCTCGCTGCCCGGTAAATTTCGCCCATAAAACGTAATCGCCGCTGTTGTGCCCGGCGCGGCCGCCGTCGGCATAATAAAATCGACGAAGGGCAGCGTCGAAATTTTCAGCCGGTAAAAATAGCCGTTGCCGCCGTTGTAGGTGAAGTCGGTGATCTTGACGTAGTAATCGCCGTCGATCGGCGCGTCGAAGTCGATGAACGGATCGCGCTTCTCGGAGGTGAGGTCCTCGTCCTGGCTCGACGCCATTAATTTTCCGTCCGAATTGTACAGCCACATCACGCCGTCCATTTTCGAATCGATGCGCCACGCCTCGCATTCGATCAACACGCGCTGGCCTTGCTTGGCTTTGAAGACGTACCAGTCCACATCCTCGGACGCGTTAATGCGACCATTAATGGTGGTGTTCAACTCGACGCGATTCGCCTGAGCCTTCTCGTTGTTGGGCTCGGTCTCGTTGATCTCCGCAATGTCGCCGACGACAAATGTGCGCGGGTTGCTGATGCCCAATTTGCCGACGAAGCGCACGTCGTATTCGCCGACGGGCACGTCTGGTTTGACGGTGACTTTGAATTTCGCCGGGGCGGCTTTGACTTCAGGCTTGTCTTTCGCGGCGGGGGCGGCTTTGATTTCAGGAATCAATTCAGCGCCGAATCCGGCGTGGCTGAAGTAGAGCGTCTTCGGCGCGTCGAAATTGTCGCCCACAAATTCAAGCTCGACGGTCGTGCCCTGTTTTGCGCCGCAGGGGAAAATGCCGTGGAGATGCGGGATGGGTAATTGTGAATCGGCGGCACGCAATTGCCACGCGAAAAAAATTGTGAGAAAAACAAAACTCGGCCGCATTTTATTTCGCCCCTTCAGGGCTTTGGGTCATTCTGGGGCTGCGGACCCAGGGCTGCGCGCTTACGCGCTTGCCCTGGGCTATCATATTTCGCCCCGTTCGGGCTTACGGCGGCGTTTCGCTTCGCGAAACATGTGCTGGCGAGATGCCAACACCAGAGGTAAATTAATTTCTTCGCACGCTTTAGCCTGAACAGCGCCACGCTTCGCGCGACATTGCCGGCGGGACGCCGGCGGTACATCACATCGGTTTTTCACACCAAAGAACAATTCGTGCAGATTCGGGCGATTCGTTGTTCCATGACATGCTAACTGATTTCCGGAATCGGCGTGCCGTAATTCAAAATCTCCACCGGGCGGTCCGCTTCGTTTTTGTAGCTCTTGCTGCGGTCGATGCCGAGCTTGTCGTACATTGTCGCGAGAATGTCCTGCGGCGAGACGGGCCGTTCCTTCGGGAATTCGGCGCGCGCGTCGCTGTTTCCGAGCACCACGCCCTTTTTCAATCCGCCGCCGGCCATCACGGTCGTGAATACGTTCGACCAGTGATCGCGTCCCGCGCCGCTGTTGATGCGCGGGGTGCGGCCGAATTCGCCCCAGAGCAAAACGAGAGTCGTGTCCAGGCGCCCGCGCTTGTCGAGGTCCTCGATCAAGGCCGCGAAGGCGGAATCGAACGTCGGCAGCTTGCGTTTGAGTTCCTCGAAGTTGTTCGCGTGCGTATCCCAGCCGCCCATGTCCATCGTCACGAAGCGCACGCCGGATTCGATCAGGCGCCGGCTGAGCAGCACGCTCTGGCCCCACGTGTGCCGGCCGTAGGAATCGCGCGTCTGCTCGGATTCCTTTTCGAGATCGAATGCGTCCTGCACTTTCGGCGAGGTCATCAATTCAAACGCCTGCTGTTCGAATTTGTCCATGCCGGAGACCGCGCCCGATGCGTCGGCGTCGCGGCGCAGCGTATCGAGTTTCTTCATCATTTCGCGGCGGCTGTTCATGCGGTCCACGGAGACGCCGCCGGCCATGCTCAAGTTGCGGACTTTGAAACCCTTTTGATTCGGATCGCCCTGAGTTTCGAATGGGTTGTATTGCACACCCAGATATGCCGCCGCCGTGCTGCGAAACGCGCGCGGCACTGCGACGTACGCAGGGAAGCCCGGCTGCTTTGGGCCCATCTCTTTGCTGACGATGCTGCCATAGCTCGGCACTTCCTGCGCGGGAATGTCGTTCGTCGGCTTGTAGCCGGTGAGCAGCATGTGCGACGCGGACTCGTGGCCGGAATCGGGGTGCGTCGTCGAACGAACAATGGCCAGCTTGTCCACGATCTTCGCGCAGCGCGGCATGTGTTCGCAGACTTGGTAGCCGGGAAGGACCGTTTTGATCGGATTGAAGGTGCCGCGGAATTCGGACGGCGAATTGGGCTTCAAGTCCCACATGTCCATGTGGCTTGGGCCGCCGCCCTGCCAGAGCAGAATCACGCTCATGTCTTTCGAGACGCTCTTCGCGCCGGCTTCGTCGGCTTTGGCCTGGCGTTGAAGCAAGCCGCCCAGCGTCATGCCGCCGAACGCCAGCGCGCCGACGTTGAGGAAGCTGCGGCGCGAGACGCCATCGCAGCAGGTGTAGCGTCCGTTGTTGACTGTCAGAAACATGGGACTCACTCCGTTCCTGTAGGACGGGCTGCCAGCCCGTCCAGGTTCGACTACGGACGGGCTGGCAGCCCGTCCTACTTCAATTCAATGGTTGAACAGAAACTCCTTCGAATTCAAGAGCACCCACGCCACATCTTCGAGTGCTGCCTTCTTGTCCTTGGCGCTGTCGAGCAGCGTTACCGCGTCCTTCAATTCGTCGGGATGCGGCATGCGCGCATATGCTCTCAGATACAACGCTTCGACCATTTCGTCGCTCTTCTTTTTGTTGTCTTTCAACAACGCCGCGACGAATCCTTTCGCGTCACCGATCTTGCCTTGAATCTCCGGCGAGTTCATCAGATGCAGGGTCTGCGACAGATTTGGCGCGCAACTGCGTTCGCATTCGCACGGCGTTTCGCGCGCCGAGCGGCCGAAGGTGCTGAGGAAATAGCTGCTCACGGCTTGATCTGGCAGATCGATCGCGCGCGTGCCGCTGGGGAATCCGAAATAATGTTCGGGCATTCCGGTTACGGTGCAGACGGCATCGAAGAGCGGTTCGGCGGCGAGGCGGCGCGGTTTGTAGCGCGCGTAATTCTGGCGGTCGGTTGCGTTGTGCGGCGCCGGCGCGGAACTCAAACTGTACACCTGCGACTTCATGATCGTTTTGATCAGCGCTTTGATGTCATATTTGTGATCGACGAAATCTTTTGCGAGCGCGTCGAGCAGCGCGGGGTTGCTGGGCGGATTCGTCGCGCGCATGTCATCGACGGCATCGACGATGCCGATGCCCATGAAGCGGCCCCACATGCGATTCGCGAACGCCTTCGAGAAATAGGGATTGTCCGGCGCGGTCATCCAATCGACGAGTTTGATGCGCGGGTCTTCGCCGCGCACGTAATCGAATTGCGGCCCGTTGAGGCCTTTCGGTTTCACCTGCTTGCCGGTGCGCGGATTGGACGTCTCGCCGGTTTTCTGCACAAACACCGCTTGATCCGCTGGCACGTCGCCCTGCTTTTTGCCGACGCGCTGGAAAAACGCGGCCATGCCCCAGTAATCGTCCTGCGACATCTTTTCGTACGGATGATTGTGGCAATTCGCGCACGCCACGCGCGTGCCGAGGAACAACTGCGCGGTGTCGTTGACCAGATGCGTTTGGTTGCGCACGTGGCGATACCAGTTCACCGGCGGGTTGTCGCCGACTTCGCCCTGCGCGGTGAGGATCTCGCGCACGAATTGGTCATAGGGTTTGTTCGACGCGAACGAATTGCGAATCCATTCGGCAAACGCGAACGTGCCACGCTTCTGTTCGTCGCCCTCGCGCTTGTTGCGCAACAGATCGCCCCACAGATTCGCCCAATACGCCGCGTATTCATCGCGTTCCAAAACGCGGTCGATCAGATAGTCGCGCTTGTTCGGCGCTGAATCGTTGAGGAATGCGCGCACTTCGTCCGCGGCCGGCAGCGTACCGATGCAGTCGATGTACGCGCGGCGGATGAATTCTTCGTCGGTGCAGACGGGACTGGGCGCGATGCCAAGCTTCTTCCACTTCTGCATCACCAATTCATCGACGAAATTCTTCGGCTTGAAACTCGCGTATTCCGAGTCGGGCAGTCCGCGGCTGTATGGAATGCAGATGCGCGCAACGTCCACGAAACCCATGTAGCGAATCATCAACGCGCCTTCGCCGGTCACGCCTAAAGAGGTGACGAAGCCGTCCTTGTCCACGCTCAAAATGTCGGGCTGCTGCGCTTTGTACTCCGCGCGGCGCGTCACGTCTTCGGTCGAACCGTCGGTGTAATGCGCGACCACGCGCAACTGCTGCTGTTTCGAGTCGATGAGGATGCGCTCCTTCGGAAACACATCGACGCGATCGACTTTCGGATCGTCGTCCTTGCCTTTGGGCATGCCCTGCTCGATCCAGCGCAGCAGCAATTTGTATTCGCGCGAATCGGTGTCGAAGCGATGCCCGCCGCCGTGCGCGACTGAACCAATTGCTTTCGTCAGTACCAGCGATTGCGCCGGCGCCGCCGGGAAGATGCGCCGTCCGCGGCCTTCGCGCACGATCGAGTCGTAATCTTTGACCGCGTCAAATCCGAGCAGCGACATCGCGAAGCCATTCTGCCCGCCGGATTTTCCGTGGCAGCCGCCGGCGTTGCAGCCGGCCTTCGTGAAGATCGGTTCGATCTCGTTGACAAAATGAACTTGGCGCGCAACCGCGAAATTCTGGACGGTAATCTTCGCCGATCCGTTGATTGTTTTGCCCTGCACTTTATCATCGACCGACACCGTGACAATCGCGCTACCGTCGCCTGTCGCGTTCACGCGGCCCAATTCAATTGTCGCAACTTTTGCACCTTGTTCTGGCAACACATAACGCGCAGTTCGCGTCGCGTCGCGCAACGTCCCGTCGCTCATTTGCAGCGTGACGAGTAATTGGACGGATTGGTCGGCGTTCGCAAAAGTGACTTCGGCAGGTTCAATAATGACAGAGTTTATGCGCGCATCTTCGGCGAAGATGGACGCGCCGAGCGCGATTAAGCCTATGCTCAGCAACCGGTTGATTTGAAACAGCTTGCTACGCATATTTCGGTTCGAATTAAGCATCTCACATTAGGGTCAAACCAAACGCCACTATCATCTACAACTGGGATTCGGCAGAGTCAGCGATTTCTATGAAAATAGTGAGAAAAATTTAAAATAATGCAGTATCCTGATGAGAGGCAATCGTAGGACCCACCGCTCATGCCAAATAAGAAACAAGCCGATCGCGTGTCTGACGAAAAAATCGCTTACGGAAACGAAAAGCGACGGAAGGGAAAGATTGTCATTCGCTCTCGCGAAGAATGGGAGAAGATGGATCCGCCATTTCCTGACGAATCAGAATGGGCGCTCGAACTCGAAGCGGACGCGAAACGCCGTGAAAAGGAACAGGAGCGCAAATGAATGTGCGGCCTTTTGATATATGAATTGAACCAGTTCCCAAAACTCTAACTCATTTTTCGAGCGCAACTTGCCGATGCTTTACCAGGAGGAAACCACGGGGAGCTTTCGGCATGAATTTTACATCTTTCCTGTCTGTTGAAGACACC
>Ga0209579_10000404_pt1 | contig 45547 bp, 43 predicted proteins | sample Coa_R1_2_FD_187152 | JGI IMG/M metagenome (GOLD analysis project Ga0209579, IMG submission 187152) | Surface soil microbial communities from Centralia Pennsylvania, which are recovering from an underground coalmine fire - Coalmine... | ecosystem: Environmental > Terrestrial > Soil >...
GTTTTCCGTTCCGGGCTGGATTGGCTGCGGACGCCGCTCGCCTAACCTGGCGGTTTGAACCGCGGGCGCCCTCATCCGTTCGCAACTCCCTGGTGCTGGCGTACCTCCGAGGTTGCCGCGTGTTCGTGTAACCCGCGCTCCACGGATTGCACGATGAGCGCCGCGAGCACTACGATGAGCGCGAATGCCATAGGCACGCGTGCGCCAATTCGCACGCGGCTTTTGCGCGGTCCTGTGGTTCGATGCACGCTCACCCGCTGCACGAGTCTGCGCTTCGACACGGGTGCGCTCAGATCGACTTGGACAGGCCGACGAAGAATCCGCGCCGCGGACCCCATTGCGGAGCGCCGACACCGACGCCCGTGCCGTTGCGGATTTCGTACTTCTCGTCGAAGAGGTTGATTACATCGAAGCGTGCCGTGAAGCCCTTTACATCCGCCACTTCGAAACTGTGGCTGACGCCGAAATTGAACTGGACGTAGGGCGGAAGATGCGCGCCGTTGGGGATTGAATTTCCGTCCGGCAGTTCGAGATCGGCCCGCAGCCCCGAGCCGTAGAGCATGTCGAGGCTGAACAACGAATCAAACCAGCTGTAGGAAACGCCGCCGGACGCAGTCAGCGCCTGCTCGTGGTCGAGATGGATGTAGTGATCGGCGATGTAGGCGAGATCGCCGGGATCGAAGTTGAACTGGCTGGTGATGATGTCCTGGCCCACGGCATGAATGAGCGCGAGGTTGCCGTAGGCCGAAAACGGCCCCTCGGTGTAGTTGACGGTGAACTCGCCGCCATACTGCTTGCCGTTTTTGTAGTTGAATGGCGTAAGGATGATCGGCGCGCCGAACTGGCCTTCATCGATGAGATCGACGGAGCGCTTGAAGAAGCTGTCGAGACCAACCGTCAACGAGTCGCCGAGAAATTTCTGTTCGGCACCCGCATCGAAGTAGTTCGCACGCTCCGCCACCGGCGTCGTGTCGATCGCCAGCGCCGGAGTGGCCGAGGTGCCGACGAACTTCGCGATGTCCTCGCCGCCGACCAGTTCGAACGGCGGCGGCGAGTAGTAGCGCGCGTAGCCGATATGCAAGGTCGTGTCCGGAAGTGGAACCCACACTGCGTTGGCGCGCGGACTGATCTGGCTGCCATGCGAGAAGCCCTGGTACTGGTCGTAGCGCAGCCCGTAATTGAGCGTGACATTGGAAAGGATCTTCCACTCGTCCTGCAGATATCCGCTGTAGGTGCTGTCCGTGTTCTGCCGGTTGTCGATGATGGAGAGCGGCACGTCATAGGCAGGATTGCTCGGCGGCAACGGCGAGCACGTGTAAGGCGCCGCGAATGTCCCCATTCCGGTGCAATCCTCCGGAAGAACCGATGACGAGGTGTCGCTGGCCAGCCGGTCGGTTTCGATGATCACCCCGGCGCGGATCGTATGCGCATCGTTCAAATGCCATGCGCCTTCGGTCTGCAGACCGAAAGCGACATCGCGCTTGTACGCCTGCTGCGCGACGCCGTTGTAGAGCAGATCGCCGATCTCGTCCGGCCCGAATTCGAGACTCGAATAGCGATAGAAACCGGAGGTCTGGAAATCGAACTGACCCTGGCTCCGAAGATAACTCAGGATGGCGTAGTGCGTGATCTCGTGCTGGCGCTCGTCCAGATCGACGCTTGGAAAATCGGTTTGTCCGTTCACGGTTAAACCGAGCGATGGCTGCTCACCCGCGATATTGGGTATCTCGAAATTGTCGTGGCTTGTGCCGAGGATCGCGGTGACGCTGCTGTAGTCGTCGAGGATGTCCTCAAGATAGGCGAAGCCATGATATTGCTGGGTGCGGTCGTGGTGCGGATTAACGCTGCCGTCCGGCGATTCGATGCCGAGCTGGTTGGTGAGATAGTCGCCGGAGACGAAATAGTTCAACGAGCCGACGGAGCCGCCGTAGTCGAAGCTCGGATTGAGTTCGCTGTGGCTGCCGCCGTACATCGAGACCTCGCCGCCGGGCTCGAAAAGGCCGCTCTTGGTTTTCATGTCAACGATGCCACCGGTGACGAGCCCGTATTCCGCCGGCAGCGCGCCGGTGATCAGCTCGACCGATGAAGCAAGTCTCGGATCGAGCGTCTGGCCGAAGACGCTGATGCCTTCGGGAAGGATGATCCCGTTCAGGCGGTATTGCAGTGCGTTATGCTCGCCGCGGATGTGAAACTGCCCATACGAATCCTGCGCCACGTCCGGCATTTGCAGAATCACCTGATTGAGCAGCGTGTTTTCACCGCCAGGCTGGGCTTCGATTTCCGACGCTGTAATGGTGTAGGTGGACGCTCCGATCTGCGTTTGGATCGCCGTGCGCGCTTCGCCGAGGCGCTTCGCGGTAACGACCACGGTCTCGACCGGGGTGGCGGGCGGCGGGGACGCTTGTTGCGGTGCCGGTGCGGATGCGGTCTGGGCCGACGCGGTTACCGGTGCGAGAAGTGCCGCGACCGCTGCCGCAGCGAGAAATTGTGAGTTGTACATTTCGATACCCCTGGGCGGTCCGCTTCCGCACCACGCTCTGCGCGGGGCGCCAAAGGCGGATCGTTTCTGGTAAGAAGGCGTTGCGCGCGCAGACATTCGTCCGCGCGGCGGCTTTCGGCTTTTTCGAGGGGTCAGGTCAGGGGTGGCGCGCGGCCGTACCAGCTATGGGAGAGCGTCGCGACGAAACGCGATACGTCAACGACGCTCGCAAGTGTCGCCGCCACCGATACCGGCAACGGAAGAACGATCGGCGGCGGCGTGAAATAGGCACCGGAAAGCAGATATTCCTGGCAGATCGGACAATGTGCCGGGTCGTCGGGAAGCGGCGCCTTGCCGCCGGTCTGTACCGAAATGGTCGAGCCGGACGGAGCGGCCGGGATATGAATGTGGGTCTGGGTGACGTAGCCGGCCTGGACGAAGGCCAGAAGCGTGAAGACGAGCACTGCCCGGCGCCACAGGGCACCCGACCGTTTCATGCTCTGCATTCGCGAAAGTGCGCGCACTGTCAGCACCCTGCTCCGCCGCTACCGTAAACGAGTCACCGGTCGCTGTCACCCGTGCGATGACGCAGTCGACGGATCCGGGCACGCGTCCCCTACCGGCGCTTCCTGCGTTTCACAAGCGCTTTCTTTGCGGGCCGGGATTTCTTCGCGGGTGGCGGCGTCTTGACCGGCCTCGTGCCGGACCAATCGTGGGCGAAAATCCTGCCGAAATAATTCGCTATCGGGGGCTCTCGATAACGAGTCCGGCGTCGCGGTTCTGTTCGATTCCTTCCGGTGAAAAGTTCTGACTGCTGACGATGACCGTCTTGCCGGTGAACACAAATCCCTTGTTGTGCACGCTCGGTTGAGTCCGAATCACGTCGAGAATATCGACGCCGGTCGCCATCATCTTTTCCGCGTTCTTCTCGGCGTAGTCGGCGCTTACGATAAGGCGGACCTGAACGCCCGCCTTGGCTTTGTCGGCAAGCGCCTGGAGCAGCCTTGCGTAGTCGCCTGTCGTATCCGGCGATGCTTCAATGTACTGGAGCTGGATCCATATGGATTGCTCGGCCTTCGAAACGAGAGCCATGATATGGCAATGGTACTCGAACGTTCCGTTTTCCCTGTCGGGCGTCAACAGCGGCGTCACGGTAACGCTTCCCGTGAAGGTTTGAGGCTCGACCGGATTGGCCGGCGGCGTTGCGTGAGTTGTAACCGGCGGATTCTCCTCGCGGTCTTTCAGGCTCTCGGCATTGCGGATCGCCTCTTCGATTTGTGCCGGGTCGGGAGTCTGATAGCGCTTCGCCGCGATGTAGTCGTTGTCGAGATAGGCCTTGAACACCCTGGCGAGAGGCGCGTCTTCGATGATCACGTGCCAATCGCGATCCATTGTGTGCGGCGTATCGTCAAGATCGGGCTGGTTGCTGTTGTTGAAATTTCCGCTCGAGAGCCAGAGCGCGGTGCCGTCGCGAACGACCACCTTGATGTGATAGGCAGCGAACAGCCACTGCTCGCTCTCGGAGCCGCATGTCGGTCGCCCACAAAACCGCGACCGAGTGCGGCGCAAAGAGGTGGGCCATCCTCCTGGTGAGCAATCGAGGGAGCAAACCGTGACAAAACCATGGACTCGCAACACAGTCGCTCTGCGCTAAGACTTTTGTTTTGCGAGAAGCCCGATCAGGGCTTTGGCCGCCGCCGGGGCGCGCTCTTTGGCGCCGGAAATGAAATAGACGAACACATCGCCCCTTTTCGCCCAGGTCTTCACCCGCTTTGCCCACGCATCGAGCTCGCGCGTGGTGTAGCCGGTCTTCACGGCCTTTTTGGTGCGCATCAGCCGCGCATAGGTGAAGTCCGCCGTCGGCTCGTCGATCTCGGGAAAGTCCTCGCTGTCGGCGAACACGATCGCGACATTATGCTGGCGCGCCAGATCGTAGAAGCGTGGATCCTTGAAACTCTCGTGGCGCACCTCGAGCGCGTGGCGGAGCCGTACACCGCCGGCCTCGCGCGGCAACAGCGCAAGAAACGCCGCCATGTCGCCCGGCTCGAAACGCTTCGTCGCCATGAATTGCCAGTTGATGGGCCCCAGCCGGTCGCGCAGTTCGGCGAGACCCTGCTGGGCGAATTTCGCGATCGAATCGCCCGCGCCCGCGAGCTCCCTCCTGTTGGTACAGAATCGCGATGCCTTGACCGAAAAGACGAATCCGTCCGGCGTCTCCTCCCGCCACTTGATCCAGGAAGGCGGCTTGAAGGTCGAATAGTACGTTCCGTTGATCTCGATGGAGGTGAGCTGCCGGCTGGCGTACTCCAGCTCGCGCTTTTGCGGGAGGTCTTCGGGATAGAAGACGCCGCGCCAGGGTTCGTAGCTCCAGCCGCCGATGCCTGCCCGGATTTTCCCCGTCATGGGCGAATCCATGCCACAGCTTGGCAGGCGGGAAAACGGGCAATCGCGTCAGGGCGTGAGCTGCGGGGGGCCCTTTATCATCAGGGCCGCGGCGCGCCTGAGCGTCAGCGCGACATGCAGTCCGGCCGATTCCGTGGCCGCCACCAGGGCGAGGGATATGCAGAAGCTGATCACGGCGTATTCGATGGCCGTCACGCCGGACTGATCCTGCAGAAACCTGACGAATGCATTTCCCATGCGGCTTTCGCCGCAAACCCCGTGCCGTCGCGCGCGGTCTCGCCCGTTTCAAATCGACACAGCCGCGCCCGCCAGAAAAAGCTCAGCGCCGTGGACGCTGAGGCTGCGCAGCGATCGCGAAGGCTTCTTGGGCGCGCTCGCGCACAAATTCCGCGCTCCGCGTCCTCCGCCCATCCACCGCCAGGCCTTTCTTGCCAAAAAAATCCTCCCCCGCCGGAAAGCGGGGGAGGATCGAAAAAACGCGCGCCATGCGCTCAAGTAGCGAAGCGGTAGCGCTTCAACTGCGCTCTAGCAGCGAAGCGGTAGCGCTTCAACTGCGCTCAGGCAGCGAAGCGGTAGCGCATCAACTGCGCTCAGGCAGCGAAGCGGTAGCGCATCAATAGACCTCAGTTGACCGTAATCGATACGGCTGCCGAGGGGATTCCGTTCGCGATCACCACCAGCGTGCTCGCCCCGGTTTCCGTGCCCGAGGAAACGTCGAAATTCGTCGATACGGTCTTGCTCCCCGTCGCCACGCCCATGGAGCTGTGATCGTGCGTGCGCGCATAGAACACGTGGCCCGTGGACTCGTTGGTGATCTGGACCAGAGGATAGTTGGTCGACGACTGGTACTCGTCGCCCATCCCGCCGCCGGCCTGCGACAGGCCGTTGAACTGGGTTCCCGAGACCTTGTACGTCTGTCCCCGGGTTACGCTGGAGGGACAGTTCGAGATCGTCGGCTGCCACGCGGACCGGTAGGTCCCCGACTCGGTGTACACTTCCATATTGCCGAACTCGTTGCTGATCAGAATCTGTCCGTTCGGCAGGACGGTCATCATCCCGTAGGCCTGGTCGCCCTCGCTCGTGAGGGTGCTGCCGTTCCAGATATATATGTCGCCGCTGTTGCCCTCGACCAATGCCTCGCCATTGGGCAGCAGCGTCGCAAAGCTGTCGCCGGCTGCGTCGCCGCCCGGGAAATTCGGTCCGGCTGCCCACCCCTTTCCGGGCGTGTAGACGGCCGTGTGGTCCGACGCGCCGGTCGCAAACACCGTTCCGTCGGGCATGAGAACGGCCGGACCGACTTCGCCCGGAGGATCATAGCACTTGTTGTGCGGCGGATAGTTCAGGCAGCAGTTCTGGTTGCAATCCGGAGCCTGCAGATCGGCGACGGTGCTGCCGAGGTCCTTCCACCGCTGCTTCTTCACGATGTACATTTCTGACTGCGGATGGTCCTGCACGTCAAAGGTAAGGACGTTGCCGTCCGGCATCAGCGTCCAGCCCTCTTCCGCATTGAAGTCGTTCTTGCCGGCGTAACCGGCGGCGGTCCATTTCATCGTTTTCGGATCGAGGAACGCACCGCGCCTGTGGAGCTTGTCGCCGATGAAGAACGTCCCGTCGGCCAGCACCACCGAGGGGGAGTCCCCGATGTTCTGCCATTTGGGCGGGTGCTGGACCGGCGTCCAGCTCTGCTTGACGGGATCGTACACCGCGCCGAGATTGGTCAGCGCGAAATTGCCGAAATTGTATTCGCCGCCCTCGACCAGCACACGACCGTCGGCAAGCACCTGCGAGGCGCTGGCCGAAGGCGAATAGCCGGACTGCAGGCTGCCGACCTGCTTCCATGTGCCGTTGACGTAGCTTCCGGTATTGTCGGGCGCGAGCACCCAGAAATCGGAATTGTTGTAGCCTTGGGCGAGAACCGTACCGTCCGTCAGCAGGAAGCTCAGCTGCGAACCGTCCGGCGGCTGGTTCTTCAGCGCAGTCATGGAGCCGGTAGCGAACGCAACACCCGGCAGCGCCGCGAACGCCACGGCGGCAAGAAAACGATTGAGCATGGATGGACACCCTCTTGGCGCGTTCTTGTTCGGCCACGGGGCCGGAACCGCTGGGGGCGTACCATATTCGCGATTGGCGCGCGTGGCAAAGCCGATCAAAAAAATCCTCCCTCGCGAGGCGCGAGGGAGGATTGAAACGAATGGGCGCGGGGAACGCCCGTTGCGAAATTTTAGTTCACGGTGACCGACACCGACGCCGACGGAATCCCGTTCGCGATCACCACCAGCGTGCTCGTTCCGGTTTCCATGCCCGACGGAACGTCGAAATTCGTCGACACCGGTGTGCTGCCGGTTGCTACGCCCATCGTGCTGTGGTCGTGCGTGCGCGCGTAGAACACATGGCCCGTGGATCCGTTGGTGATCTGGACCAGCGGATAGTTGGTCGACGACTGATACTCGTCGCCCATTCCGCCCCCGGCCTGCGACAGGCCGTTAAACTGCGTGCCGGAAATGCTGTACGTCTGTCCGCGTGTCACGCTCGAGGGATAGTTCGAGATCGTCGGCTGCCACGATGCCTTGTACGTACCCGTCGGCTGGTACACTTCCGAACCGCCGATCAGGATCTGCCCATTCGGCAGGACCGTCATGAGGCCGAAGACCCTCACCCCGGCAGAGGTGAGGTTGGTGCCATCCCATATGTACGTATCGTTGAAGCCTTCCACCATCGCATCGCCATTGGGCAGCAGCGTCGCAAAGCTGTCGCCGGCCGAGTCGCCGTTGGGGAAATCGGGGCCGGCCGCCCACCCCTTTCCCGGCGTGTAGATGGCGTTGTGGCTCGATGCGCCGGTCGCAAACACCGTTCCATCGGGCATGAGGACGGCGGGCCCGACTTCGCCCGGCGGATCGTAGCACTTGTTGTGCGGCGGGTAGTTCAGGCAGCAGTTCCCGCTGCAATCCGGCGCCTGCAGATTGACGACGGTGCTGCCGAGTTCGCTCCAGGTCTGCGTCGAACTGTTGTACGATTCCGACTTGGGATGGGCCTTCACGTCAAAGGTGAGCACGGTGCCGTCCGGCATCAGCGTCCAGCCCTCTTCCGCATTGAAGTCGTTCTTGCCGGCGTAACCGGCGGCGGTCCACTTCATCGTTTTCGGATCGAGGAACGCGCCGCGCTTGTGGAGCTTGTCGCCGATGAAGAACGTTCCGTCGGGCAGCACCACCGAGGGGGAGTCCCCGATGTTCTGCCATTTCGGCGGATGCTTGACCGGCGTCCAGGTCTTCTTAACCGGATCGTAGATCGCGCCCAGGTTGGTCAGTGCAAAATTTCCGCCCGGATTGTACTCGCCGCCCTCGAGCAGCACGCGCCCGTCCGCAAGCACCTGCGAGGCGGCGGCCGAGGGCGCATAGCCGGCTTGCAGGCTGCCGACCTGTGCCCAGGTTCCGTTGATGTAACTTCCCGTATTGTCGGGCGTAAGAACCCAGAAATCGGAATTCCTGTCGCCCTGGGCGAGCACTGTCCCGTCAGTCAGCAGAAACGTCAGCTGCGCGCCATCCGGCGGCTGATGTTTCAAGTTGGTTACGGTGCCGGCAGCGAGCGCGACACCGGGCACCGCAGCGAGCGCTGCGGCCATGAGAAAATTTCGAACCATGGATAGACACCCTCTGGGCGCGTTCTTTTTCAGCCAGGGGGCCGGAACCGCCGGGCGCGGACCATATTCGTGATCGTCGCACGGCGCAAAGGAGATTTGTCTTTTTTGTCGAGACGGCGCCGGCGGAGACGGCCGGACGCCGCCCCCGTCGGCCGAGGCGGAATCTAATGCGGCTGGCCGCTCGAGCTGGGCTGAGGAGTCGGCGCGGCGCCGTTCGACATCGATCCCGAGGGCATCGCCCCACCCGCTTTCTTTTTCATCGTCGGTTTGGCCGCCATGTGGCCGCCGTTCATCTGGCCGCTGGACATGGATCCGTTCGACATTTGGCCGCTGGACATCTGCCCGCTCGACATCGATCCCCCGGACACTTGCCCATTCGACTTCTGCGCGCTCGACATCGCGCCCCCGGACATAGAGCCGCTCGACATCTGTCCGCTCGACATCGACCCGCCGGACATCTGACCGCTCGACATCGACCCCGATGCACTTGGGCCGGAATTTCCGGACTGGGCAAAACTCGCGCCCGCGAGAGCCGCGCTCAAGACCAGAGCTCCGCCGATGATTGTGACGCTACGAAACATGCCAACCTCCTTTGGTTTCGCCGCATCGCCGCGGCTCACCTTCTCATTCGCGGACTGAGTGCAAGAGGTTACGGCCAGCGGTTCGAATCCGCTCCGGTGCGCCGTTATGCCCAACCCGTTGATAATATTGAGCCTGTTAAATCGGCAACGAGGATAGAAACAAGAACCTCTGCTCCGAATTTCTTTCCTTATATTGCGATTGTGATATGCAATCCGACCACTGTGGGGTACTGTCCTACAAAGCCTCGGCCAAGGCAAGGTGGCCTATCACTCAAGAGGGGAAATTCATGTCAAATACGGGTCTCCCGGTCGCTCCGGCGCAAGCGGCATGGCGCGGCAGAGCCGTGCGGAAGTCGTGGGGTTCGATTCTGGTGCCCGCCATCGCTGTCGTTGCGATATGTACAGATGCACAGGCTGCTGCCCACAAGGGATTTGTCACTTTCGAGGTATCGGGAGAGCCAGTTACAAGCGCATATGGCATCAACAGCGAAGGAGTCGTGACGGGCTTCTATACCGACGCCAGCAATATCTCCCACGGGTTCGTGAGGGCTGCAGACGGCATGGTCTCCCCCTTCGATTTCTCCGGTGCAAAAGAAACCCTTCCCTTTGCGATCAACAAGAGTGGTGCGGTCACCGGGTATTGGAATGCCCTGGAAACTGATACCCCCGATCACGGTTTCGTGCTGAACGCGGACGGCAGCGGTGCGTCGTTTGATCCGTCCGGATCAATCGCCACCCACCCCTTCGGCATCAATAACAAGGGAGAGGTCGCGGGAGACTATATCGACGCCAGCCACATCCTTCACGGCTTCGTCCGTACGCCCGGCGGCGATATCATCGCCTTCGATCCGCCGGGATCGAGCCAGACCGATGTTGGAGGAATCAGCCAGAAAGGAACCGTTGTAGGCTCCTACATGGGAGCGCTCATCCCGGGAGGTCCGGAGCATTCTCACGGCTTTCTTCGAACTCGCGACGGCAGCTTCACAACCTTTGATCCAAGCGGGTCAAGCGACACGGTGGCAGTCGCGATCGCGAAAGAGGAAGTCGATGGCGTGGCCGAGGTTGCGGTGACAGGATATTTCAACGACGGCGGCGGCTTTCACGGATTTGTGCGGCTGTCGGACGGGACGATCACGACCTTCGATGTTCCGGGGGCAGCCGACACGTTTCCGACGAGTGTGAACGCGAAAGGCGCCGCGGTCGGCTTTTATGAAGACAGCAGTGTGCATTTCCACGGCTTCGAAAGAGCCCCTGACGGAACTATTACCACCATCGATCTGGGCAACTCGGAAGATACGCGCTGCACCGACATCAACTCAAAAGGACAAATCACCGGTTGGTCCGGGGGCAATCAAAGTGTGTTCGGGTTTATAGGAAAGCCATGACATTGCGCGCATGATTTCCGGGTTCCCGGCGTTGTAGCGGGACTATCGATTCGCGGCGGCGTTCGGGTCGTAAATACCTACTTTGCTTGGGTGCATGCACGCGCCTTGTTACACTGGCCGGCGACGCTGCACCGCATGACACTGGAAGGCATGAGACTTTCGCCAATTTGCCTCGCGCTCCTGCTGTGCGCCTGTGAATCACATCCGGAACACGTCTCGACAACGGAAACCCTGGGTGCCGCAGGCTCGTACCTTGTGTGCCTGCACAATGCCGCGGTCGCGCTCGACGATCATGTCTCCGAGGTTTCCAAAATCGCACCGGCGGTGGCGGATCGATGCGAATCCCGGTTCGAATCGGGGCTCGACGACCTGACGCGGGGCATGTCGCCGATCGAAGCCGCTGTATTCCGTCACAAGGCCCGGCGCGAGAACCTCAAGCTCGCCGCAGCCGCTGTCCACGAGGAACGGCTGGAGAAGCAGGAGCGTTAGCCTCGGCGGACGTACGACAGATGTAGTATCCCGTCTCACGAAATGTCTCCGCGCGACAATTCCTGTTCAAAAGAATTCCGGATCGCAGCGCGCTGGCCTCAACGCAAAAAAATGTACGGTTACACGGAGGTTGTCGGTTGATGTCCGATGCCCTGTAGGGAAAGGTCCGATTGCCGTCTGTCCGAAAACGTGGTGCCTGATTCACGGTGTCGTGCGGCCGCCGGTCGGCGCCTGGCGTGCCGGCGAGCCGTCGCGGAATTTCACACGTGGAGGGATCCCATGCGCGTTGCGATCATCGCCGTGTCTGCCGCTATCGTATGGAACGTGGTACCCGCAGTCGCCTCCGACAGCAGCGACGTGACCGCTTCTGTACAGAAGGCGAATGACAGTTTCAACAAGGGAAACAAGGCCGAATGGCTGGCAACCTGCGGGGCCGAACCGGTGATCGTCGACAACTTCGCGCCCTATCGATGGGACGGCGCGACCGCGTGCGAAGATTATTGGAACGCCAACGAGGCCGACAGCAAGAAAAACGGCATCACCGACGAAGTCGTGACGCTGGGCAAGCCCTGGCATATCGCGGTAACCGACGACCGCGCCTACGTCGTCGTACCGACGACGGACACGTACAAAGAGAAGGGAAAGCCGGTGACGCGTACGGGCTCCGTCTGGACCTTTACCCTGCAGAAGGTCGCGAGCGGCTGGCTGGTGACGGGCATGGCCTGGGGCCAGCACTGAACGACTCTTCTGGCGGCTTCAAATCCCGGCGTACCACTCGTAGCCGCGGTCTTCCCAGTAGCCGCCGCGGCCGCCGGCGATCTTCGTGAGATCGTCGGTGATTTCGATGTGCTGCACGTATTTCGCATGCTTGTAGCCGAGCTGGCGCTCGACCCGGAGGCGCAACGGCGCGCCGTGCGCGACCTCAAGCGGCTTTCCGTTCAGATCGTACGCGATCAGCGTCTGCGGGTGGAGTGCGTCCACAAGGCCAATACTCTCGTAATACTGTCCCGGGCTCTGTTCGCCGCCTTTCGACGGTTCGCCGTCGAGATTGTCGGCGCAGTAGAACACGGCGTAACGCGCACCCACCTGGAGCCCCGCGGCCTTCAGGAGAAGCGAAAGCGGCACGCCGGTCCACTGGCCGATGGCGCTCCAGCCTTCGACGCAGTCGTGGCGGGTGATCTGCGTCCGCGCCGGCAGTTTCCGGATCTCCGCGACCGAGAGTGACAGGGGGCGCGTCACCATGCCGTCGATCCTGAGGCGCCAGTTGGCGAAATTCTCGGCGACGGCCCGGTTGTAGGCATCGCCGCCGGGATTGAAGGTGCCGTTGGCCTTGAAGGTCGGCGAAATGTCGGCGGCGGAATATTCGCGCGCGAGCTGGCCCGGCGCCAGCAGCGCGCGCTGGTTGAGCCGCGTCCAGTCCTCGACGGCGCGGAAAACCCGGCCGAAGGAGGGGCTCAGCGTCAGCGAATTCGCGCTGTACACAAGGGCCGCCGCGCCGGCAAAACCGGCTCCGATCGCTACGCGCCGGGTAATTTTCCCAGCCGTCGTCATGGCGCACCTTCGGGACAGGACATCGTGTCCCGGGGTGGCGCGGCGATTCCGGCCGTTGATGGCGCGGGACACGATGTCCTGTCCCTGACGCGCTCCTGGGGCACGACGTAATTTCCCGTCAGCATCGAGCGCGCCTCGTTGATCGGTCCCGCAAGCACCACTTCGGCGAGGTGCACGATGATGAAGAGCACAATCAGGCTTGCACAAATGAAGTGAATGCTCCGCGCGCTCTGCCGGCCGCCGAAGAGATCGAGCAGCCATGGAAAGAAGGCGTCGAATCCCGGCGACATGGTCAGGCCCGTCAATACCATGAGTGCAATCAGCAGGATCACGCCTAGATAGGCAAGCCGCTGCAGCACGTTGTAGCGCTTCGCCGCCTCGCCTCTCGGATGCCTCAGCAGGACATGATCGAGCACCGAACGCGGGATGGATTTGATGTCTGCGCGCGTCGGCCACACATCCCGCTGGAGGTGCCGCGTCGCCAGACTCCAGACCACATAGAAGGCGCCATTGAGCGCGAGAATCCAGGCGAACAGAAAATGCCAGTGCCGTGCGTCGGCGAGATCCTGGAAACTCGGAATGGTAAGCCAATCCGGCCACGCACGCGCCGCATACTGGCCATTCGTTTTCGACCAGCCGAGAACGCCGGTCGTGTCAAAATCCGTGTGCCCGATCTCGGTGATCCCACGCACGCCCTGTGGCGTATTGTACGCATCGATGGAAAAGAACGCCCTGTCCGAATTTGCGCCGTATTGGCCCCAGTACAACCGTGGATGGGCATTGAAGATGTTCAGTCCGCTGCCGAGCAGGAAAAGGATGCAGAGCGCATTGATCCAGTGGGTCAGCCTGACCGGCGCGCGATGACGGTAGAAGCTTTCGGCTTCGCCCGCCTTCGCCGGCGCGGTGCCGGGTTGACTCGCCATGTCGGCTGCGGTGCTCACGCTTCGGCCTTCGCTGCTGCCCTTTCCTTACTTCGTCCGGCGCCGCTTCTTCGTTACCGCACCCGGGACAGGATATCGTGTCCCAACGGCGTCGAAATGGAAATTGCGTTCTGCCGTCGGGGCACGACATCCTGTCCCGCTCTGGCTGCGTCGTGTAACCTTGCCCTCGTTTCACGCGAAGGAGAATGAAAGCAGGGTGCGAACGCCGGACGCCGATCTGAAGGCCCTGATGCTGGCCTCGCTTGCCGGCGACGCGGCCGCCTATCGCACGCTGCTCGAATCGCTCGAGCGCGAGCTTGCGGCATTTTTCCGCCGGCGGCTGGCGGGCGATGCCGTGGAGGCGGCCGATCTGGTGCAGGAGACGCTCATTGCCATCCATACGCGGCGCGGCACCTACGACGCGAGCCAGTCCTTCGCCGGCTGGGCTTACGCGATCGCGCGGCACAAGCTGATTGATCATTTCCGCCGCCGCGGCCGGGCTGCCACCGTTCCCCTGGAGGCCGGCGGCGCCCTCTTTGCGACCGATGACGGCCCCAGCGCCGAAGCGCGCCATGACATCGAAAATGCCCTCGCGACGCTCCCTCCGGCGACGCAATCGCTGATCCGCGACATCAAGCTGCGCGAGCTTTCTCACGCCGAAGCGGCGGCCGCGCGCGGCATGTCGGAAACGGCGGCGAAAGTGGCCGTACATAGGGCAATGAAGAAACTCGCCGCCTACCTGCGGCCGCAGAAGGACGAAACGCCATGAGCGATCTCGCCCGCAAACTCTCGGCCGATCTGGAGCCCGTGCCGCAGTCGTTCGTGACGCGGCGCCTGCTTTTTGGTCTCGGCGCTGGCACGCTGGTCTCGATCGTATGGGTGCTGGCGGTCCTGCGGCTGCGTCCGGACCTGAGCGAAGCGATGGCGACGCCGATGTTCTGGGCGAAGCTGATATATCCGCTTTCGCTGGCGCTGATCGCCGGGTTGGCAGCCGAGCGACTGGCACGGCCGGCGGCGCGCGCCCGCTCTCGCCTCAGCTGGCTCGCAGCGCCCTTCGCCGCCGTCGCCCTCGCCGCCATTGTACAGTTGGTCATGACCACGGCGGCATCGCACCGTGCGATCGTGATGGGAGGATCGGCACGGATCTGCCCGTTCCTTGTCCTTGCGTCATCCATCCCCCCGCTCCTCGGCCTTGTCTGGGCAATGCGGGGGTTGGCCCCAACCCGCCTTCGCGAAGCGGGAGCGGTGATCGGCCTCGCGGCCGGCGGCATGGGCGCCTTCGCCTATGCCTGGCATTGCACCGAATGGGGCGCGCCGTTCCTGGCGCTCTGGTACACGGCAGGCATTCTGGCCGCATCTGTCCTCGGCGCCCTCCTTGGGCCGCTTCTCCTCCGCTGGAAGTGAATTTGGACAGGATTTCCTGTCCCAATCGGCTGTCACCTGGACGACACGACCTGTAGGACATCGCCCTGTGCCCGGCGAACACGAAATGTGCTAGACTTGGTCTTCAACGGTTCGTTTCGGGGCGAACTCTGATGAACTACGATCTGCGGGAGCGCGGGAGCGCGTTCCTTTCCGGCGGAGCATGGTCCAAGGACCGCGCCGAAGCCCTGCTGCTGCAAGGCTACTGGTTTCGCGACCTGTCGGCGGAGTTTCGGCGGACGTTGCTTGCACGTTGCGATATCCGCACCTTCAGGCGCAACGACCATGTGTACCGAGTCGGCGACGCCGTCGATGGCATGTACGCGGCGCTCGAGGGCGATCTGCGCGCGTACACCTATGGAGACGACAGGCAGCGATTTCTCTTGCGGCTGATCGGACCGAAATGCTGGTTCGGCGATTTTCACCTCGTCGACCGGTATCCGACGCGCACCTTCGAGGTCAGTGCACATTCCGATTCCGTTGCGCTGTTTCTGGCAAAGAAGGATTTTGAGGAGATCGCCAACGCCACGCTCGAGAACTACAAGGAGTTCACCAGGCTCACCTGCATTCACCAGCGGTTCCTGGTCTGCATCGCCGTGGAAGCGCGCTCGGATGCGCAACGCAGGGCCGCGCGCGTGCTGTACCGCATCGCCAAGATGCACGGCCGCGAGAGTGGCGTCGGCGTCGAGATTCCGATCAACCTCACCCAGTCCGACGTCGCTTCGCTCATTGGCGTGTCGCGCCAATACGCAAACGAGCTGATTGCCGGCTGGAACGACGATGGTCTGGTCAAATGGCGCGGCAATTCCGCGCCGGTGATCTTCGTCAACGAGCTGCAGACCCTGCTCTCGCCGCTCGACCAGTGGATGCTCGAATCCGAAGGCTGGGCATAACGACGGGACAGGATATCGTGTCCCTTCACCTTCACAGGGACATGATATCCGGTCCCTAGCCTAGCAGCCTACAGCGGACGTCCTATCTTGCGTCCAACTTCATTAACGAATGCTCGGTCACCAAGTGGCCTACCCGTGCACTCGGCGCGGCGAAAATCGTCGTAACGTTCGTCGTCTTCGGCAGCGCACGCGATCTGTTGTGCAAAATCCGGCATCCGTTGAAGGACCGGCAACACCTTGACAACTCTGTCGTCTTTCTCCGCGAGGTGCGCTTGCACGCTCGACCAAGGCCAGTCTTCCGCACGTTTGACAAGCCTCGCGCGCACGGGATTGAGACTCACATACCGGATCGCGCGACGAAGATGCCGCTCGTCCATCACAACTGATGCAAACCGACTCTGAAAGAGATGCCCTACCCATCCACTGCGGGTGTGAATGTGGTACGTGTAGCGTCGGTGTATGCCACCTACGGCGAGGGCGAGGCCGTCGCTGTCGGACGGCACGAGAATTAAATGCACGTGGTTTGGCATCAAACACCAAGCCCAGACTTCTACGCCGTGCTTTTGTGCGTATCGGGCGAGGAGATTGCGGTATAGTTCGTAGTCGCCTGTTTCGAAGAATACCTGGTGGCGTCTGTTTCCCCTTTGCGTGACATGATGAGGCAAGCCGGGAACGACAATACGCGCTAGTCTGGACATGAGATGCGCTGCCGGATTGACATCACACAAAGAATAGCGCCGTCCCGGAAGAAATCAGCAAGGTAAATGTCACGTTCTGTCGCGCGACGACCAGTTGATTACTTCTTGGGACAGGATATCGTGTCCCTTGAGTGCGTACCAAGTGGCGGAAGCCGACTGCCGGGACACGATATCCTGTCCCTTTCCAAATCACCAAAAATTTGCTTGCGCTGACGCGCGCAAATTTCGACCTCCCCGCAAGGGGGAGGTACTTTCTTCCAGGTTGTCGTGAATCAACTACACTATCCTCCGCGCGAAAACTCCACACTCGCGAGGGCTGCGCCGAGAAACGATGCGTCGTCGTTGAGGATGAGGCGGGTCGGTATCGCCCCGACGTATTCCCTGAGTCGCCCCTTGTCCTCGAAGCGGGCCCGAAAGCGCGAGGCGCCGAGCGTGTGCCCGATCTTCTTCGCGATGCCGCCGGCGATGTACACGCCGCCGCGCGCCCCATGCGCCAGCGCGAAATCGCCCGCGACCGAACCGAACACCGCGCAGAACATATCGAGCGCCTGGGCGGATATGGCATCCCCTGCGCCCGCCCGCTCGACAATCTCGGCTGCGGGGAGCGCTTGCGTCGGCTGTCCGGCCACCTGGCGCAGCGCCATGTGAAGGTTCTCGAGCCCGGGGCCTGACAGCACACGTTCGACCGAAATTCGCCCGAGCAGGCGCTCGAGCGCGACGAGCACTGCGATCTCCGCTTCGTCATGCGGCGCAAAGCCCACATGTCCGCCCTCCGTCGCCAGGGGCACGGAAAGGTGCCGGTAGCGCGCGAGGCACGACACGCCGAATCCGGTGCCGGCACCAAGCACCGTGATCGGCTCCTCCGACATGCCTTCCATTTCCGGTCCGATGGTACGGAAATCCTCCCGGGCAAGCGCGGCGATGGAATAGGCCGTCGCGGCGAAATCGTTGATCAGCAGCGCGCGGGCGAAACCGAGCTTCCGCAAGGTCTCTTCCGACGCCTGCCAGTTGCGGTTGGTGAAATCGACTCGCCCGCGCGTCACCGGTCCCGCCACCCCGACCGCCGCGGCTGGTGGACGGGCAGCTTCGCCGATATGGGCGATGTACGCCTGGACGGCGGCGTCGAATGTGGCGAAGTCGTCCGCCGGCAAGTCCAGGCGCGATTGAACCGTGAGCGGCCGCTGATCAGGATCGACGATTGCGAAGCGCGCATGCGTGCCGCCCACGTCGCCGACGAGAACCGGCTCGCTCACGGCGCGATTTCGCGTTCGTCGAGATGCACATCGATTTCCGGCCCGAGGTCGCCAGAAGACGTACCGACGCGCACCGCATAATCGTCGTTGTCGATGTGCCAGCACGGACAGCCCGTGTCGAAATCGGCGATCAGGCGCGGATCGGCGGTGAGCAACACACGGCGCGTCTCGCCTGGCTTCAGATCGACTTTGCTGAAGCCGACCAGGCGCATCATTTCGGGCGCATTGTCGCCCGGTGGCGCGGCGTAGGCCTGAACCGTTTCTTTTCCTTCCGTCGCCCCGTCGTTCGTCACGTCCGCCGTGACCGAAATCGTACTCCCGCCCTGCGCCGCCACATTGCTCAAGTGAAAAGTCGTGTATGAAAGGCCGTAACCGAACGAAAAGAGCGGGGTCTGGTTCCTGCGTTCGAACCAGCGGTAGCCCACGTCCGCGCCTTCTATGGAATAGTCCACATCGAACGGCGTGCTCGCGGCATAAGGGCTTGGAATTTCCGGCCGCGGCAACTGGCTCTCGCTTTGCGGGAAGGTGACCGGCAGTTTTCCCGACGGATTGACATCGCCGAACAGCACGCGCGCGATCGCGTTCGCGCCTCTGTTGCCGGAATACCAGGCTTCGACGACGGCGGGCACGCTTTGCAGCCACGGCATGAGCACGGGCCCCCCCGTCTCCAGCACGACGATCGTATGGGGATTGGCGGCGACAACGGCTTCGATGAGCGCGTCCTGGGTGCCGAGCGACAGGTTCGCCACATCGTGACCCTCGGACATCCATTGCTTCGCAAACACGATGGCGACGTCGGCGGCGTGCGCGCTTTGGGCGGCGTGACTCGCGTCCTCGCCATTGTCGAAGATCATGCGCGCCTGCGGCACTTCCGCGGCAATGGCCGCGAGCGGAGCCGGCGGATCGTACACCTGCCCCTCGGTCGGCATCGCGCGCGCACCGCCGGGAAGGACGATCACGCTGCCGCCGACAGGAAATTCGAGCGACCTGCCGTAGCCGATGGGGATGACCTGCGACGAACCGCCGCCGGAGAGAACGCCGAGGTCGGCATGGGAACCGATCACGGCAATCGATCCGACCTGCCGGTTGAGCGGCAAGGCGCCGTTCTCATTCTTGAGCAGAACGATGGCCTCCTCCGCTTCCTGCTGTACAATGCCGAGATGCGCCGCCACGTCGGATTGGCGCACGATCGCGGGCTCGTCCATGATGCCCTTTGCGAACATTTCGCGTAGGATTCGGTGCACCATGTCGTGGAGCCGTACAGGGTCGACCTGACCGTTGGAGACCGCCTGGATGAGCGGCGTCCCGAAGTACTCCTGGTGGTCGAACCCGCTCGCCGATTCCTGATCGAGCCCGCCGTACACTGCGGGCACTGTCGAATGAACCCCGCCCCAGTCCGAAAGCACCCAGCCCGGAAAATGCCAGTCGCGCTTCAATACCTGGTTCAGGAGAAAATCGTTCTCGCACGCATACGTGCCGTTGACGCGGTTGTAGGCACACATCACCGCGCCGGGGTCACCGCCTTCGATGGCGAGTTCGAAGGCAAGCAGGTCGGATTCGCGCGCCGCCTCTTCGCCGATATTGGCGCTCAACACGAAGCGGCCGTTCTCCTGATCGTTGAGCGCGAAATGTTTCACGGTGGAGATGACGTGTGCGCTCTGAACGCCCGCGACTTCCGCGCCGGCCATGGTCCCCGCAAGCAGCGGATCCTCGCCCACATATTCGAAAGTACGTCCGCCGCGCGGTTCGCGCGCGAGGTTCATTGCGCCCGCGAGAATGACATTGAAGGCGTGGTCGCGCCCTTCATTGCCGACGACGCTGCCTGCTGCAAATGCCAGTGACGGGTTCCATGTCGCCGCCATTGCAATACCCGAAGCAAGAGCCGTCGCTTCGTCGTTCTTGCGGACACGGCCACTGTCGGCGATGCCCACACCCGCGTCGGATTCGACGAGCGGTGGAATGCCGAGCCGCGGGACGCCGGGCACAAAGCCGGCGGTGTTGCGCAATTGCGGCTGCAGCGCTTTGGGCGCGCCTTTCGCCCAGATGCTGCCGCCCTTGACCCCGAAATACCCGTGGACAAGCGCGAGCTCTTCGTCCTGCGTCAGCTGTGCGTCGAGCAGGTCCGCGCGCGCGTCCGGCGCAAGCTCCGGATCCGTCCACGGCCTCGTTGGATCGATCTGCGCGGCCAAACCCGGCGCTGCTACAACCCCCAAAATTGCCGCGGCAAGGATGCTCGCCCGGCCAGTCGCGCCCAGAACCCGGCGAAATCCCGCCATCTCCGCTTCCCTTTGCAAATGCCGGAAAAAAGGGACAGCATGCATCCCCTCACCCGCCGGAGTCCTCATCTTGTTGTCACCACGCGACGCGATGTCATGTCCCGGGGGGAACTCTTTGCCCACCACCTGCCTTTAGGCAATAATAATAACCGGCCGAACGCTCACGCGGACCGGGGGAGCTACCATGAAATACGTGCTTGCATTTTTCGCCGCCATAGCCTTCGCACTGCCCGCCGCAGCCCAGCCGCACCAACAGCCTCATCCTGGGGGCGGCGGCGGGATGGGCCATCCGGCGATGCATGCGCCGAGACCTGCCATGCGTGCGCCTGCCATGCATGCCTCGATGCATCGGCGTGCCGCCATGCGGCGCGCGACGAGGCATTACACGGTCCGTCGCCACATCACGACGCACCACGTTGTGCACCACGTCGTGGTCCACAATGCGCGCCACGCCATCCGTGCCGCTGCTCGTCCCGGACGCCGGGCACCGCGGGCTGCCGTAGCAAGGCTCCGCAAGAATGTCGTGGCGGTGCATCGCTTTCATGCCGGGCCCTATCGCGCGCCGCGCGGCTACGTCTATCGTCGCTGGGCGTTCGGCGAGCGACTGCCCGGGATTTATTTCGCGCCCGCGTTCTGGATCACCGATTTCCTCGCCTTCGATCTCTTCGCGCCGCCGGACGGCTATGTGTGGGTCCGCTATGGCCCCGACGCGCTCCTGATCGACCGGTACACGGGCGAAATCATCCAGGTCGATTACGGCGTGTTCTACTGAACACCCAGTACCAGGCGTACAACTGACTTTTCCTCCCCCCGCATGCTGGCGTGGGGGAGGAATCGTGCGTTCAAGGGGCGGTACACTGTATCTCGTGATCCCCGAGCCGGAATGCGTTGCGTCAGTTCCGAAGCCCATACGCGGTTTCAAGTCCGGGAAGGGGCCATGCGATGAAAATGGCGCGCATCATACTTTTCACCGCTCAAATGGAGGCGATGAGCGCTGAAATACGTACCGGACTGGCGGTGGTTTCTCGATCGGTCCGACAGCCCGTGGTATCCCACGATGCGCTTATTCAGGCAGCAGGTCTGTAATGATTGGTCACCCGTGTTTGCCGCCATGGCCTCGCAATTGACCGCTATGCAGCACGATCGAGATTTGGTCAGGTAACACAAACGCGGCACACACCCATCCTGGGCCATTTTCGAACTCGTGGGCAAGAAACTGAAGGTGCTGGTAGTGTCCTAATTTGAATTTTGGTGCTCGGCGATGGCGGGCCATGTCCTCAAAAGCCACACCAACATGAGTGGCCCCCATAGCAGCACCAGCCATGTCCATTGATTCCGGGGTCGCCCGCGCGAAGGCGCTATCTGTCTTGCGTAGCGAGCGCAGATAATGTTCGCGACCAGCGCGACCGAAAATACCAGAAGCAGTGTCATAGCCACTAGCGCGAAGTCTGCCCCACCAACTCCTCCAACGTCCACAACCTATCAGAAACACCCGCCGCCATAGCAGGGGTAATCCGCAGGCTCTTATGCAGGCGCACGAAATTGTAGTGCGCGAAATGCAGGCTCACTGCTGCCTTGAGGTTCTCAAGCTTCTTGCTGAAACCGTTGGTCAGGCGGGTGAACCGGCGCATGGACATGCGCATGGTCAGGTTCTGCCGCTCGATCAGGCTGGTCGAAATGTGTTGCTGATCGGGTGATCCTGCGATGACCGTTCGCTCCGCGCCTGTCACGCGCGGCGGGGCATACCGTCCCGGCCCGATAGGTTCGCTATCGTAGAATTTAACGATCTGCCCGTAATCGACATCGGCTCCGAAAGCCTGTTCGACCGCATCTTCGTATGAGCGCAGCGCATCCGACGAAAGCTGGATGCGGACCGTAAGACGGCTCGCCAGATCGTCCATGAACTTGACCGCGTTCTCCCGCGTGCGCTTCGACACGCGATAGGACGGAATGAGCTTCGTTGCCGGATCAGTCGCGACGAACGTCCAGAAATCGCCAGCCCGTACGCTTTCCCCCGGCTTTAGGCGCGCCTGCTTCTTGCGAACGTAGGACCAAATCTCGTCCACTTGGATGCGCTCGCACGGCAGGTTGCGCATCTTCTCGTCCATGATCCGTGCGCAGCCTTCGCCTACCTCGACCATAAGGCGCATGACCGTATCCCGGTGAGTGTTGGTCATCCGTTCGGTTGACCTGATGCTATTGCCCTCGACTAAGCAGTTGATGATCTGGGTGCGGCGGGCGAGTGAGGTACGGTTCATGGCGGTTGCTCTTGACTGTTGTATATGAGAACATATACATACCGCCGAGAATGTCAACAGGAGATCGCAATGAATTTTCGGAAGGCCACGGATGCCCTCTTAGAATCCGTCACGTTGGAAGATTTGGCGAAAGAGTTACGGGTTTCTGTTCAGGCAATCCGACAGGCACGAACGGACGAAGCTTCGAAGGCTCATAGATCACCCCCACCTGGCTGGGAGATTGCCGCCCGAAAATTGGCCGAAAGCAGAGCGGCCAGCCTGTGGAGTTTGGCAACAAGGCTGAAGAAATGATGCCAAAACGCATTTTTTGATCGATTTCTCGAAACGGTCACGGTAGCTTCCAGACCGCAGTGAGTCGGAAAACCCAATGGGACGTATCGTAGCGGTAGACCTGTTTTGCGGAGCGGCCGGCCTATCCCTTGGCCTGAAAAATAGCGGCATTGAAATTGCCGCAGGGATCGATCTCGATCCAGCCTGCAGATACCCTTTTGCTGAAAATATAGGCGCACCTTTCATTGAAGAGGATGTGTGCGCCCTGACTGCGGAACGGGTCGAAACTTGGTTTGGGGACGCAAAAATCAGGGTTTTGGCTGGGTGCGCCCCGTGCCAGCCGTTTTCGGGATATACGACTAAGCGCCGGGAGATTGATCGCCGATGGCAACTGCTGTTGGAATTCCTTCGGATAGCGGTTGAGGCCAAGCCAGAGATTGTAACCCTAGAGAATGTACCACGCCTAGTTCACCTTCCTCTGTGGGACTCGTTCGTGCGAACCCTTAAAGAGAATGGCTACCACGTTTCGTGGGATATCCTCGACGCAGCGGACTACGGCGTACCTCAAAATCGGTGCCGTCTAGTTCTTTTGGCGTCACGCATAGGAGAAATTCAGCTTCCAAAAAAGACAGCAAAGCGATCTCGCACCGTTCGGCAAGCGATTGGGAGATTGCCTGCAACGGCCGCGGGTCTCCCGGGAACCGTAGATCCGCTTCATGCTTCCCGCGCATTGACGCCAAGGAATCTGAACCGCATTAAAGCCTCTCGACCAGATGGCACGTGGAGGGACTGGCCATTAAGAATGCGTGTTAGGTGCCACAAAACTGAAAGCGGGAGAACATACCCCTCAGTGTATGGTCGCATGTCGTGGGAGAAACCCGCGCCAACTATCACCACGCAGTTTTATGGATTCGGCAATGGCCGTTTTGGTCATCCTGAGCAAAATCGCGCCATAACTTTGCGAGAGGGCGCCATTCTTCAGTCATTTCCGCGCGACTATAGGTTTGCACCGGCAAACAAACCAATTAGTTTTCTTACTATTGGTCGCTTAATTGGCAACGCAGTTCCGCCGCTACTGGCATTCGCGATAGGAGCCGCTATTGTACGTCACGTTGCGGCTTTTTCTAAGTACTCCTCATTATCCAGATAGAGGCCAATATTGTTTAGTACGCCACTCATATAACGCATTGAGCGGCGAGTAAGAAGTAGCAGCTCCAACGCAGTAATGTCTCTGCCAACTTCTTCGAAAGTTTTTATTCCATGCGCGAGATCGTTTCGGTTGCTCTTTATCCTAACGAGATCGCTGCCATCGCGGGTAACGGCCCGATTCGTATCGCAGGAAAATCCATAGCGAACTCCGAGCTCACGTATCGCCCTTGCATCGACGGCGCCTGACAGTGCGATACGTTGCTCCAACGCTATAGCAACAAATGCTGCATGAAAATCGTCCCATGTGTGGTCCGTCGAAGGATTCGCGCCGCGCTTGAATAACCGGATCGCCTCTTTTCTAAGCGATAGTATGAGATCGCTGAAGCAAACGCCGCTGGTGGTGATTTTATCGTGTATGGCATCAATTGCAGCGCGGGTGGTTGCCTCAACAAGATTGTAGAGCACCAAGAATGTGCCTGCCCGCAGAACAAGTAGCTGTCCCTCAAGGGCCTGGCTTTTATTTTTATCGAAATTTCGCTCAGCGGCAGTGACCACCGCAAGATAGTGCCGTACGTGACGCTTTCTATCTTCGAAATCTTGCTGAAATGGCTGCATTAGTTACCTAGCAGCTTATTCCGCACAAATTCCACGCGACCGATGAGATTTGCGCGGTTGTTGGATGCGTCGCTTGTTGTCCAACTTTTGAATTCCTCGCTTTCTAGCCATTCTGCAATATTGTCGGTTCTTAAGTTCGTGGATTCCCGTAGTGCCAAGCCAACGCCTACTGCTATTGCCTCGAATCGCACGCGGGGGACTTTCCTGCCGCGACCTTTCTTTCTGAACCCCTCAGGAAACTTGTCTCGTACAAACGAAAGCATAGCAGCCCATTCTGCCCTCATTCCTGCAGCAGTGCCACCATCTTGCTCAAGCTTGTTGTTCGTTTCGCGCACATAAGACAACAAGAAATCTTTTACGACTTTGCCCTCTGGGCCTGTCCCATATTCCGTGTACTTGTTTAGGAAAGCGAAAAAGCGGGTGACTAACTCTTCATATTCGAATCGCTTTTGTAGAGCGTCCGATATTGGAGCAAGATTATGCAACAAGCCGTCACTGGCTAGCTCGGTGACCAATTCCAAGAATGGTCCGGGCTCCATGCCGCGTCTTACTTCAACGGCCTCCAGAGTGACCGCACCGCTATTGATGCGGTCGAACATATCGCGCCGAACGTCTTCGGTAATACCCTCGGTCAGTTCTATGAGCCGCAACGTGGCACGACGGAAGCGGCGTTGCCTGGACGGATGGAGGTCAGCAAATCGAAAGCCGTTTAGCGACTTCAATCTTTCCAAGTTGCCCAAAACTAAATCGTTGGTGAAAAACCGTGCAAGCGTTCTAATTCTCTGGACGCCATCGACAATTTCCAACCGGCCGGCATTTTCGGGGTCTTCCGTATCGCTGACATCAGCTACGAAAAGAAAGGGAATAGGCAGTCCGATCAGCAACGATTCGATAAACCGCGACTGGTGCTTCTCCGGCCAAATCAGGTCCCTTTGATAGTCGGGGACATATATCTCATTCTTGTCATGTTCCCTGCCCCGCAAATATTTCTGAACGACAACTTCTGCCGGGTACTCGCGCACTATGTAGCGGACATCCTTTATGTTCTGAACAATTTGCGCTTCCGCCGCGTCGACGTCAGCAGCGGGTCTGGTTGCCTTTGGCGTCGGGAAAAGTTGTCCGCCGCCGTCGTCTGGGGCTTCATCACCCACCATAAGATTTTCCCTTTCGCCGGGCTGGGACATATATCTTGATAATTTGTCTCCTATCGGGAGACTACAGCAATATCGATTGTGAAATATTGTTGCCGGGTCATGGCTGTCATATCGGATAACCTGAAAGCGGCCGTCGAATCCCAACACGGCGGCAAGGCCTCGTTCGCTCAATCGGTGCCGGTCACCGATTCATTCGAAGGTCGGCCCGCATTCAAAGGCGCAGTTGCCGTGTTCGACCTGACCGGCCATCCCAAGGCTACGCGCGCCTATGCATGGACACGGGAGCTACCGGACGGAAAGATACGGACCTATGCCGTGCTGCATCTGGGGCCGGTTCAATCGCCAGCGGACGCGGTTAGAGCGGCAATAGTGGCGGAGGGGAAGGCGTCCAAAAAGTGAAAGCATGGTGGCAACGCCTGAAGGGCTGGCAGCAATGGATGGTCGTCAGCATCATTTTTGCGGCCATCGTGATTTATAGCGATCTTCGCAACGGAATGCCGCCGCGTGAGCTAGAGATACTTGCGGGCATGTCGTTTTCCGTCGCTGGCATCTACATGCTCTACAGGAGACGTAAACTCAGAGGCGAAGAACTGGCGACCGCCATGGAGCCGCTTCGTTGGGGGTACATTTGGGGAGCGATAGATCTGGTTATAGGCATCGCGCTTCTTGCTCGGGGGCTTCGCTGGCTTCCGCTGTAGGTAAAGCCCGCGAAATTCAAATTAGGACACTACCAAGGTGCTTAATTCCTTCTGTGCGTTGACGAACTGCGTTGATGGCGCGAGGCCGAGCGGGTCTCTGAGAACGCGCGATGGTCGAATGCCGGGCGCCACTGCGTCTGGCGGGACAGACTCCGATTCCAGCGGAACGGTTTCTCTCTGACCTGCAATTTTCCTGTCGCCAGTTCACGCCGCCGCCGCGACCGCCTCGATCAATACTGCCCCGACGGCTTCCTGCATCGGCTTGTCGGAGCGGGCCCGTTTCAGTGCGTCGGCGAATTCCTTGAGCGCGCCGGCCTCGAAGGCCGTGACCACGGCCGGATGCACGTAGCTCTTGCGGGCGATGGCGGGGGTGTTCTCGAGCCTCGCCGCTACATTCCTGATTGCTTCCACGATCTGTTTCCTGCGTGCCCGCGCGCTCTGGGCGGGCTCGATCGCGGCGAGCGCCTCCATCGCTTCCGCTGTGCCGCAAAGCGTGCGGAAGTCCTTGAGCGAAATCGGACAGCCGGCGATCTCCTTCAGCCAGACATTCGCGTCCGCCGCGGAAAGCACGCGCACGGTTCCCTCTTCGGTTCGATACTGGAAGAGCCTCGAGCCCGGGATATCGCGCAGGCGCGCGATCGCCGCGCAGAGTCTTCCATGTACAACTTCCTTTCTTACCGGCTTTCCGCCCTTGGCGCGGAAGCTCAGCACCAGCGTGTCGTCGCCGTTCAGGCGCACATTGGATTTCAGCAGTGTTGCGGCTCCGCGCGTGCCGTGTTCGCGCGCATACGCCTCGCTTCCCGCCCGGATGGCGGAGGCGGCGATGAGTTCGATCATTGCCGCAAGCGCAAATTCGCGCGTGACGCTGTCCTCGCCAAGGCGCGCGGCAAGCGCACGACGAATCTTTGGCAGCACTTCGACAAGACCGATCAGCCTCTGCGCCTTGCGGATGTCGCGGATTTTTTCCCATAGAGGATGATAGCGGTACTGAAGACGGCCGGCCGCATCGCGCCCGATCGCCTGCAGATGCGCTTTCGGATCGCGCGCATAACGCACGTCTTCGTAAGCCGGCGGCACAGCGAGCCTGTTCAGCCTTGCGACGATACGTGGGTCCGTAAGGCGCCGGCCGCGCGCATTCGCGTACACCCACCCCTCACCCTCGCGCGTGCGGGCGATGGTGAGCGCCTCGGGCTTTACCATGCGAAGCCCGAGTTTCTTCGCAAGAAAGGCTGGCGAAGCGATTTTCACTGACGTGTACGCGCGGGTTTGGTCTTCCGGTCACCAGGCGGGTGGGGCGCGTTCGGCGTTGCGCCTGCCGCGTCGCGATCGCGGGCCTTGGGCAGTCCTCCATAGAGTCCGTCGCGGTTGCGGTCGAAGTCGGCCGTGGTGGTCCGCTTTCCCCGCGCCCGCGGAATCGCCTTATCCTCCCGGTCTTCGGCCATGTTTGAACTCCTGTTCGCTGCGAATCGTTAAGCGCGCGCCGCCGCGTCATCGTTCCCTTGGCCATCAGAGGAACAGCTGCGCCCCATCGCTCGTTAGTTTTCCCGTTGTGCAAGAAGCAAAAGCGATCGCCGACTGTCCATGCGGGGCGGACGAAAGCTCCCAGCGTGGCGGAGCGGACAGGCATCCTGTCTCCCGAACATCTGCGTCCGATGGAAGCCCGGCTGGCTTCGGAATTGCCCACGCAAGGCCCTTGGCAGTTCGAGCCCAAATGGGATGGCTTTCGCTGCCTTGCGTTTCGACAGGGCAAGTCCGTCGAGCTGCGCGCCAAGTCTGGAAAAGCGCTCGGCCGTTACTTCCCCGAAATTGTGCAGGCGCTTGCCGTTACCGGGGTAGGGAATCGTGTCCCCAGGGACGCGATTTCCCGTCCCGATTTCGTGCTTGATGGGGAACTGCTCATCCCTTCGGGCGACTCGCTTTCGTTCGACGCGCTGCAGATGCGGCTTCATCCGGCACAGAGCCGCATTGAAAACCTGTCTCGGGAGACGCCAGCGCTGCTGATGCTGTTCGATATCCTGCATGACGGCAGACAACCGCACCTCGATCGTCCGCTGTGGGAGAGACGCGAGGCGCTGGAAAAATTCCATTCGGGGCTGAAAGACCGCGATCGCCTGCGGCTCTCGCCGTACACGCGCCGCGCAAGTGAAGCGAGAAAATGGCTTGCGCGCGCCGGCGGCGGCGCGCTCGACGGCGTCATCGCCAAAGGACTCGACGAATCTTATCGGCCGGGCGAGCGCGCGATGCTCAAGGTCAAATGCCTGCGAACCGCCGATTGCGTGGTCGGAGGGTTTCGCTACGCAAGCGGCGGCAGCCGCGATATCGGCTCGCTGCTGCTTGGATTGTACAATAGTGAAGGCAGGCTTGACCATGTGGGATTTACCTCGGCGATTTCGGATCGCGACCAGCCCGCGCTCAAGAAGAGGCTCGCACCTTTGCGGGGCGGTAGCGGATTCACCGGCGATGCGCCCGGCGGCCCGAGCCGCTGGTCGACGGAGCGGAGCGCCGAATGGGTGCCGCTGAAACCCAGGCTTGTCGTCGAGGTGCGCTACGATCACGTGACCGGCGGCCGGTTTCGGCACGGCACCGCGTTCCTGCGCTGGCGACCCGACAAGCGTGCCGAACAATGCACGCTCGACCAGCTCGAGAAGGAAGCGCGCCCCGGCAAGCTCCTGAAACAGATTCTGGCATAACCCGAACGGCGGATAAAAAGATTCACCGCCGAGGCGTAACCCACCTTCGCGCAAAGCGCTGCGGGGGATGAGTGTACAAGGTTGCCGAAGCTGCGGAGCAGCAAAGGAGGAAGACGCCAGCCCCCCAAGGCGCGAATTCAGAAGCCGGAAAAGCACCGTTGTTGAACTGCGGCGCCGCTAAGTCGTTGAATAAACGGGACTTGTCGTACCGGGCGCTGCCAAATAATCTCCGGCGGATGTTCACAAATTCGATTACCGCCCAGGCCACGAAGGCACGGGGGACCTGCATCAAAGATGGCGGCGCGCATGCTCGCCGGGCAGGATAGCTACCGCGCCGGATTGGCGTACCTCGAGGCGGGGCAACTCGACGCGGCCGAACAGTGCTTCCGTGCGGTCACCATCGCTCGACCCAATCTGGCAGCCGGTCATTACAACCTTGGCATCGTGTTGCGCGAGCGCTCGGAATGGGCGGGAGCGGAGGCAGCTTTCCGTTCCGCCATAAAGCGCGATCCGAACTACGCGCGCGCCCACGTCGGACTCGGTTCGATTCTGGAACGCGAAGGAAAGACCGCGGGAGCCGAACGCGAATTCCGCAAGGCGATATCGCTCGATCCGCAATTGGAGGATGGTTACCTTTTTCTCGCCAATCTGCTCAGAGGCAAACTGAACCTGCGCGGGGCCAGACATGCGTATGAGTCGCTTTTGGCTCGCTTTCCGGACGATGCCGAAGCGCGCTTCGGGCGCGGCTTCCTGAGTTTGCTCGAAGGCGATTTCGAATCCGGGTGGAAGGATTATGAGTACCGGTCCGCGAGACGTGGGCTTCCGGATCGCGCGCTGACGCCGCAATGGCGCGGCGAGAACCCTGCCGGCAAGACGCTCTTGCTTTATTCGGAACAGGGGATAGGCGACGCCATCCAGTTTCTTCGCTACGCGCCGATTCTCGCGGAGAAGGGTGCAAGGGTTCTGGCCGCAGTTCCTGTTTCCGTCATGGAGCTCGCGTCGCGGATCGAAGGCGTCCACGAAATTGTCCCGCCAACAACCGCCCTGCCGCGCTTCGATTTCTGTGTGCCGCTACCTAGCCTGCCTCTTTATTGTGGTACAACCAGCAAAACGATCCCGTGGAAGGGAGCGTACGTCTCACCGCCCCCCGGCCTGAATTTCAACGGGCCAGCGTCGGACACCGCTCCAGGGGTGACCGTCGCACTTGCGTGGGCCGGCAATCCTCAGCACCCCAACGATCACAATCGCTCGCTGGACGTGCGGCAGATCATGCCTCTGTTTGAAATGCCGCACATCCGTTGGCTGATCCTGCAAAGAGGCGCGGGAGCATCCGAGTTGAATCGCATGAATCGCGCGAACATTGTCCAGCTCGGCGACACACTCACGGACTTCTCGCAGATTGCGAGCGTAATATGTTCGGCCGACGTTCTGATTACGGTCGATACGTCTTTCTGTCATCTTGGCGGTGCGCTGGGCAAGACGGTGTGGACGCTGCTTTCCTACCTGCCGGATTGGCGTTGGCAACTCGAACGATCGGACAGCCCCTGGTATCCGTCCATGCGGCTGTTCCGACAGCCTTCCCCGGGCAATTGGGCGGCAGTGATTGCAAACGTTTCAAGTGCTTTGGCTGCCTGGCCGCAAATGATTCGAACGTAGACGCGCCGGATCAGCTCAAAGCGTCGATGATCCTTGTATAGCCTGATGATCCTCAGACGACATGTGGGCTATGGCCTGTTCGGATGTTCATCCATCACCATCTCAATCTCGCGAAAGAGTGTTTCCACGATTGCATCGAGGCTGCTGAAATACCTGTCGTAGACTGTGCCGATGCGCCGCTGTATCGCGGCGATTCGTTCGGGGCTGAATGCGCGCAGGATGCCGGGCAGTGCTGAGATGTCCTTCTCCGCGAAGTGCATCGCGATTTCGCTCCAGACGATCGTCCGGTCGAACGGAAGGACCCAATTGTCCGACAGGACCACAGGAATACAACCGAATGACATTGCTTTCAGAAGGCGATAGGAGAACAGCGCGTCGCCGCGCGGCACAAAGGCAAAGATCGACGCGGCCATCAGCTCCGCATAGGAATCGTCTCTTGCTCCCGTGGTCGCGTCAATCCGGCCAACGTACGCGGCCGGGTCGGCAATCTCGCATCGGATCATTGTACCGTCGTGAATCGCGCGTAGTTTTTCCCGGCAGGGATGGGATGCGATACCACGAAACGAGGCGAGCACGGATTTCGACCCGGCGATTCCCGGGCCGGCGACGATCGGAAGCGCCGGCATGCTGACGGTTCTCGGATTCAGCAGCCTTTCGTATCCCGCGAGACTGATATCGGCGACGAGGATATGCCCGTACGACGCCGACAATTGCGGCCAGCGCACATAGGGATACATGTTCGGAACGCAGATCGGGCGCCTGAGCGCCGTGAAGGTTTCCGCATAGGCATTGAGTCGATCCCGGTTGAAGCTCCCGCGAACAAAAGCGTTTGCCGGGTCGCCATAGCGGGGCCAGTTCGCCTCGAGCGCAATGTCCTCTGCCGGCAGGCAGAGGTCGGCCTCGGATTCATTCGCAATATAGCGGGGATTGCGCCGCACCGCGGCCGCGAACAGGTCGTAATAGACAGTTCGCGGCATGGCGGCATCGTAGAGCGCAAAAGAAACGTTCATTGAAAATCCGCGCGCAATCGAGGCGGCCTTCTATAGCGAAGGATTGTTTGCTCTGTTGAGCGGCCGCGACGAACGCGCTTCGACCGAGGGATCGTGCGCAGGTTCGAGTGCAAGGTTGTTCCCAAACACGCCCCAGCCGGACGAGGCGGAAATTGGCCGGTCGAAAAGAGCTCCATCGCCAGCAGAACCCCGCAGACCCGTCTCGTACAGCATCATTGCTCATGAGCGATGGCAAGAGCGCCCGGCTCCTTAGCCAAGGATTTGCAATTCGCGATGGCCGATGTCCGAGCCTGACCTATGGCCCCCCGAAGAAAAAACGCCCGGAGCGAAGCCGATGTTTGGCGTTTGCGATGTAAAGGCGATGCATTTGCTCGCAGCGTAACTGCCCCACGAGCCTGTGTGACGTGATGAGTTAAAGTGCGGGGAGCTGCTGGTTATCGATCGCCTGCTTCGCCGCGCGGACGGCATCCTTTGACTCGCCCGACACTTTTCCGGATTCGAACCAAAGGCCTTTGACCGCTTCCTGGGGCGGGTAAATCTCCCACTGCCAGAGGGAATTCCCGAGGTTTCTGACCGCGTAACAGACGCCGCGATGAACCGATTCGGGATTCGGTTTTTGCATGGCAGCACCCCCTCCAATTCTGCGCGCGGCCCACTACGTCGCGGGCCCGTCGCTCAATTTGCCGGCTGATGACTCACACGGATGGGAAAAGCGACGCACGACTGTCACAAAACACACTAATGCTTTGTGCCCCCGCTTCGCAAGCGCCGGCCTGGAAAGGGTCTGACATGTCGGATGTTCGGCAATTGTTTGAATTTGCGCGGCAGAGCCGGGAAGCACGCCGCAACGCAACCGACGCGCACACGGCGACGATCTGGCAAGCGATCGTGAGGGCATACGAAGCCGAACTCGCAAAATGAAATGCAGACAGGAGCAACGGGCCTTGAAACCGAACGCTGATACGGTCGTGGGTGATGTAGAGGAGGGAGAGGAGAATTGGAGATTCGCTATCGTCAACGCCGATCAAAAGGCGTGCATCGCCTTTGTGTTCAAGGGCAGAAAAGAGGCGAATGTAAGCCGGCGGCTGATGAAGGAAATTCTTGCCCGATCGATTGGCATGTCTGTATCGGAATACCCGGCGCAGGCGGTTGCGTTGCATTCCTGAGCGGTGTTGGCGGTTGCATGCGCCGATCGCCCGACATGCGCACCGCGACAATTTAAAATCGGGCTGTCGTCAAACTGCAAAATATCGGTCACCAAACCGCTAACCATGTTTGTTAGCGGCATACTCCACCGCCTTCGAGGGGGCTTGGTGTGCGCGATCACATCCTGAATTCAGCGAAGGCGGCGGCTACCGAACTCTCCCAGAAACCCTGAAGGGGATCACGATGAAACTCTCTCGAATCCTTGCGGCGCTCATGAGCGCCACAGCACTCACGCTTGCCGCGGGCTCTCACGCGCTCGCCATCGCTCCGCACAAACAGAAAGTCCAGCCCATCCAGCACCTGGTAGTGATCTACGGGGAAAACGTCTCGTTCGACCACTATTTCGGCACCTATCCGCACGCGACCAATCCCGTCGGAGAGCCGCCATTCCACGGCAGGAAGGATACGCCGACCGACATCAACACCACGGAGAACGCCGGTCTTCTTACCAACAACCCGAACTTTCTGAACCCGTTGAATGGCTCCGGCGCCGCCAATCCGTTCCGGCTTGACGTCACCCAGGCCGCCACCGCCGACCAGAATCACAACTACACGCCCGAGCAGCAAGCGTGGGACAACGGCGCCGCCGACCTGTTTCCACTGTACACCGGCAAGGGCACCCCGGGCGGTATGGGCGCGTTTGGCACGACGGGCCAGGTCATGGGCTATTATGACGGCAATACCATCACCGCGATGTGGAACTATGCCCAGTATTTCGCGATGGACGACAACGCCTACACCGACACTTTCGGTCCATCGACCCCCGGCGCGCTCGAAGCCGTCTCCGGTCAGACCAACGGTATGCAGATCGTCCTCGATACCAACGGCAAGACGAGTTACTATGTACCGGACACGCAGGGTGGTTACACGCTGATCGGCGACGTGGACCCCGCGAACGATGTCTGCTCCAGCACCACCAACACGTCGCAGATGACCAGCCAGAACATCGGCGACCTGCTCAACGCCGCAGGAGTCACCTGGGGCAGCTTCATGGGCGGTTTCAACCTGTCGGTGACCAATCCGAACGGCACGACCGGCTGTGCCCGTACAACGACTTCGACCTACACCGGCGTGACGGAAGCCGACTACATTCCGCATCACGCGTGGTTCCAGTATTACGCATCCACGGCCAATCCGACGCATGCGCGGCCGTCTTCGATCGCGGCGATCGGCACCACCGATCAGGCCAATCACGAATACGACATCAACGACTTTTATGCCGCCATATCGGCCGGTAACTTCCCGGCGGTGTCTTTCCTGAAGGCGCCGGCCTATCAGGACGCGCACGCCGGCTATTCTGATCCCATTGACGAGCAGTACTTCCTGGTCAACGTCATCAATTTCCTCGAGCAGCAGCCGCAATGGGCAAACACTGCGGTGATTATCACCTATGACGATTCCGACGGCTGGTACGACCACGCCTATGCGACGCCCACCAGTTCATCCTACGACCCGACTGCCGACCAGCTGAACGGATCCGGCGTTTGCGGCAGCGGAACCCAGCAAAATGGCGTTAACGGTCAGCCGGTGAATGGGCGCTGTGGCCCCGGTGTTCGCATACCGTTCATGTTGATCTCCCCGAATGCCAAACAGAACTACGTCAGCCACGTAGCGCTTTCGCAGGCCTCGATCGTACGATTCATCGAGGACAACTGGCTCGAAGGACAACGCCTCGGACAAGGTTCGTTCGACGCCACAACCGGCAGCGTCAGTGATATGCTGAGAATGCCCAAAGGAAGAAAGGGCGGGAAATCGCCGTCCAGGCTGTTTCTGGATCCGCACACGGGCCTTCTCGCGGCCAAACAGTAAGGTTGCAATGTAACCTGACTTCGACCGCAGCCGCGCAGAGCGGCGGGGCCCGATACCCGGTACGCATCCCTGGCAGGATGCGTACCGGTAGTTTTTTGTACTAAAGTCCGGTCCCGACCGGGTCGATCGAGTGATGGACGCATGAGCAGGCAACGGCGGCACCCGCTGTCGGTATTGGTGGGAATTCTTTTTGCCGGAGCGCTTGTACCGATCACCAATGCGGCGACGGCACCACGTTCCCCAGCTCCGGATCGGCAGGCCGATTCCGCCCTGTTGGCGGAAGGAATCAATCCGCAGCCGGTCAGGCTGATCGTTCCTCCGGCCCGGCCGCTTTCGGCCATGGCGCTGTTGGGGCGAAAGCTGTTCCAGGATCCAAAGCTCTCCGGTTCCGGGCAGATGTCCTGCAGCTCCTGCCATGATCCCGCCCACGCCTACGGCCCGCCCGGCGCCGCTTCGGTCATGCTCGGCGGACTCGATATGCACACGGCCGGTTTCCGCGCCGTGCCGTCGCTCCGCTACCTCTATCGCCAGCCGGCATTCAGCATCGGACTGGATACGGCTTCGGGCGACACCGACAACGCACTGAGCGCACAGCAGCAGGCGCAGCAGGCCATCGGCCACGACAAAGTCTTGAAGACCGCGCTGGCGCCACAGGCTGCGTCCGCCAATCTGGTGCCGCAGGGCGGGATATTCTGGGACGGGCGCGCCGACACATTGCAGCAACAGGCGAGCGGCCCCTTGTTCAATCCGGCGGAAATGGCTGCGCGCACCCCAGCGTCGGTGACCGACACAATCGAACACGCCAACTACAGGGACGATTTCCGTGCGCTGTTCGGGCCCGCCATTTTCAAGGACTCGAAACTTCTGATGGCGGAAGCGATGTTCGCCATCGCACGCTATCAGATCGAGGACCCGAGCTTTCATCCCTTCACCAGCAAGTTCGACGCGTGGCTCGAAGGAAAGGCGCGCTTTACCGCTTCCGAAGCGCGCGGCTATCTTGCATTCAACGATCCGGCGAAGGGAAACTGTGCGGCCTGCCATCTCGACAAGCCGACGCCGGACAATCTGCCGCCGCTGTTCACGGACTTCCAGTACGAAGCGCTCGGTGTGCCGCGCAACGCGTCGATTCCCGCGAACAGCGATCCCGCCTATTACGACCTCGGGATTTGCGGCCCCTATCGCAAGGACATGCATGATCAAGTTCAGTATTGCGGGATGTTTCTGACGCCCAGCCTGCGCAACACCGCGACGCGGAAAGTTTTCTTCCACAACGGCGCGTTTCACTCCCTGGATGAGGTGCTGGACTGGTATGTGAACCGCGATCTGCAGCCGGAGCGCTTTTATCCGAAGGATTCGAGCGGAACCGTCGTGAAGTACGACGACATTCCGGCCCAATACCGGCGCAACGTCGACACCGCCGATGCGCCGTTCGACCGTCATCCCGGCGACCAGCCCGCGTTGAACCACCAGGAGATTCAGGACGTCATCGCTTTCCTGCAGACGCTGAACGATGGGTACACGCCGGGAGAGAACGAAACGGCCAAATCCGCTGTTCACGCGCCGCAAGTTGCTGCTTCCCGCGCGCCGCCGCAATAAATTCACGAAACCAGACCCGGCCGATTGGCTCGAGCCGCTGCTCGGCGTCTGACGGCGATTTCCGGTATTATGGCGCAAAGGCCACAAGAAAGAATCCCGGTCGGGACCTGTGCATGTCCGACCGTGCCATTTCAGCCCTACGCAAGCGCCGGGAAGAGATATCCGGCCAAGTCCACGATGCAGAGAAGCGTGTAACGACTCTCCGCAACGCGCTGGCCAATCTGGACGCGGCCATATCGATCCTGACGCCAGAGCATCCGGACTAAGTTGCCCCGAGAGGGCACTACAGCCGGAAGGCATACTTCCGCCGGGGCGAACTCGCCCGGCTTGTCAGGGACCGCATACGGGAAGCGTCAGGGCCTTTGGCAGCTGGCTAGATCACAGCCGGTATCATTGCGGCCAAGAGCTTTCCGGATACGGCACACCTTTCCGTTACGAAGATGGTCGTTTCGCGGTTGGGCGTTTTCGTGCGGGCCGGCGCGGTGACGAAGATCGGTGAGACGAGGAACGCCCGATGGCAAACGGCTTCCGTCTAATCACTGTAGACGCTTCGGAATCTTTGTAGTTCGGGTCAACAACGACCTCTATAGAACCCGCTCTTATCGTTCCCAAATCAGTATCCACATGCGCGGCCAGACGTCCCGTCTCCCGAATCACAAACGGCGATATCGCTATCTCAATTGTCAGGCGCACTTTCGGAGGGTCATCGCTTGGGAAGGCGTCAACTTCCTTAGCCAAATTAGGCTCAACAGTCTCTCGCCACGCACGCAATTCTAATGGCGTTAGCTCAACCTTCTCGACTTCGTAGCCTCCATAGTTGACCCGTACCGCAAATGTCTTTGGGAATTTTTTGTAATAACAGAGCAGCGTCGTTACTACGCAAAACTTCGGGATAAGAATTGGAATCTCGCCAACAAATAGTCTAGGCCCGCAGGCACCAACGAAAGTTCGCCGGTGCCCCGCTTCCTCTCGTACATCGTCGCAAAAAATGACGGAGGCGGATATATTACTGTTGGCACGCATCGACAACCGCATGTAAATCAATCTTTAGCACCACCGCAAAACGTCTTAAGGTGCTTAGTTGTAAGTCTTGCTTTCCAGACTCCATTCTCGCAATTTGAGGCTGACTGGTCTCCATGAGAGACGCCAATTGCTCTTGCGACAGTCCGGCTTGCAGTCGCAATGAGCGAAGAGTCGGCTTACTATCGTCTAACCAGCCGCCGATGGCTTTGCGCGCATCTTTAAGAGCTTCACTGTGCCCCTCGGCTTCCAAAGCGGCGACAAACGCTCCGATTGGTCTAGAGTCCGAGTGCTGAGAAATCGGGATGGGCCATTCCCCAAAGGGCACTTGCACCACCTTTGTTGGCTCCCGAGAAGTTTTTAGGTTCGCAGGGCCTACGACGACACGGTGGGCGCCATCAACGAGGTAGTGGCTCGATTCTAAGTGATCGGCAGGCTGTACATGCACGGCTGAGTGTCGCGGCATTGTAGACTACTCCTCTCGGCCTGACTGCAAGGACGTAATAAATTCTCCTCTTGCCATCGAAAGCGTACAGTACCCGGAAAGGAAGTACGGACCCGAATTCGAGGTCCTTGATTGTAAGGCGGTATGCGTTCCAACGTTGCCGCTGGAGCTCACCAACCATTTTGACTCCAAACCGCTCATCCTCGTGCCCCTCGATGTTCAGAGCGTCCAATAAGGCCTGATCGCCACCAATCTCCTCTAAGACTGCAACAATCTGTAATGCTGCCTCCTTGTTTGAAGCCATAAGCTCCCTGATGTCAGCTTCGGCATCTTTGTGGATCTCGAACCCATACCTTATACCAGCCATGGTATAACGCTCCAACCCCTAAAAAAGGCTATCGGTCAAAAAATTTTGATCCCCAAGGGTTGGGGGTGGCCTCTCAAGCGGGACTGCATCTATGAAACAGCCCAAATACTCATCAAATCCTCAACGAGCTGATTCGTGCCATCGCTGAACAATTAGGACACTTTTAGGTGCCGCTGCCAATACCCGCTGAAATCGACTGACGGACATTTCCGCATCGCAGCGCAGCGACGTTGCGTGTCTACTTGCCATTGGAGACGCGGCGGTTATCTTCCCGCCACCAACTCTCTTGCGCATAGCGGAACAGATAAGCGCCCGCGATATGATGGTGGTGCCCGATTTCCGCGCGGCGGAGACGGCTGAAAAATTCCTCTGCCATGTTCGTACAAGCGCTAGCTGCCGAATGGGCTTGGCCGTGGTCGATGGGGCGCATTTCAAAGCGGGACTGTAGATCGTTCCAAGAGTTTGCTTCGTCTGCGTTCATGACCGTTCCCGTTCTCCGACTTTCGGATGCAGAGGCGGAAACTGCCTTCTGCGTTGTTGCTAGCCTCGCCGCACTAGAACGCGAAGGCGTACGGTTAGAAAATAGTGAACCTACTGGCCTTCCAAATTTCGGCGCAGTTCTGCGTGGATTGAGTCCATGTCGGTACGAACATGTGGCGCGCGAGGAGTACAATCATCGCGGACGTTATCGAAGTCAGGCGAATGCAAATCTAAATCGTCTAAAAACAGCTTTGGTGATTTTTGGTATTTATCGCCCAGACAGTCCAGTATGCCCGCTGCCGCAGAATCAATATCCCGACCAAGCTTGGAAAGCAATGTCACAACGGCGCTAGGCAATTTATCCGACGATGCAAAATAAGAAAGCGTATCTTTCATGTCGGTATATACTGTTGGGAGAGATAGCACGGAAACGACGTGCTCATTGCCGGATGCAATAACCGCATGTTTTAAGCCGTTAATTTGAATGCGTCTTGAGCTAAGAATTCCTTGTCCCCCGCCCGCCATTGCTTCTCCGTCCGGGGGTTTGTTGCGTTGTACGTTACGCGCAATTCGCGCGATATTGTCCCGCAGCGTCACGTCGTAATAGAAGTTATTTTTCGTCGCCGAATAAAGGAATGTATTAAGCTCGTCCATCTCTGCGATTTGCGCTCTGCGGTCCTGTTCATTGATGTTCGAAAGCAATGCGCTCGATCCTGCAATGGCCGATACGCTCCAATCGAGACCGAAGAGTGCGGCGGCGAGAATAACTGAGGCCGCGAAGCCTAATGGCACGCGGTAGCGAATCCGTTGCCCCCAAACAATTTCCGAGGCGGCAATTCCGATTGATCCGATTGCCCACGCGAATACCAAAACTATCCATGCGAGACGCAAGCTTATGACCCCGCGAAGGGCCAAGTACTCGCAAATAAGCTGGAGAAAGATTGCGAGTATGCCGCTTCCCAACATCGTGACGACGGTGTTGCGAAGGCCGTCTGCTGCGGATGGCCGAGGAGAGGGGTGCTGCCACGACGGCTGTCCGCGTCGATCTGGTCTAGCGATCTGTCGCCTGTCGGTAAGTCCCATGCTCGACTCCTACCGCTTCCTTGCGGCGAGTCCCAAAGGGTGACGCTGTTCTCTTGTGGATTACGGGGGCGGGATAGTCTTTCGGAGCGCATCTTCGCGATTCTCGGGGAAGCGCAACCCCGCTCGCATAGGCCCCCCAAAACCGAACGGGCGGGGTTCTTTTCCTTGGTTAGGGGCGCTGCCCGTGCGGGGTGTCACTCATCGCCTACCCCGCGGGTTCTGGGCATTCGCGAAGCCGCTAACGCCCTGATTTGACAGGGAAAATTCCGGTGGCGTTTGCGCCATAATACCGGAGATTTCCTCGAGATACCTTCGGCAGAACAAGCGGTATGGATCATCCGACTGTCGCAATTGGCGATGGATCGGCGTGATCGAAAACAATCAGCGAATGTACGAGAACGTCTTGCACAGTCCGGGCGAGGAAGGACTCGTGGGTTTGTCCGCGCCGGTGAAAGCGTCAATCTCGAGACCCGTAGGCGGTTGCGGTACCACCACGATCCACGTGGGCGCCGTGTCGCCGCACAATTTGTTGCCGTTGAGGAGCGCCGGATTGTCCGTGCTCGTTATCGCATAGATGCGGGCAGGAATCGAATTTTGGCCGGGTCTGAAATCGGCCACCGAGCTGTCCAGGCGCAGCGGAAAATTTGCGTCGGCTGCATGCAGTCTGCTCGGTAGGACGATAATCGGGCCGGTGATCGAAGTGGCGGTCGTGCTGTTCGGTCGCCAGCTCGGATAGTCGTCGTCGTCCGCGAGAGTCACTTTGGCCGCAAAAAAAACGGCCGCAAAAACGGCGACCGCCATGCAGGTCGTTGCTTTCATTGCACAATTCTCCGCGGTCCGACTGCCAATCGCGAGCAGCCGATTGTCTTCATACATTCCACGACGATCATCGACGAATTATGCGACAGTTTCATGTGTGCGGAGCCGTGTGATGTGCGCAGCACCATCAGATCGCAAATGCAAAATTCGCATCCCTGACATGCAAGCGGGAACTTTCCGTCATCGCAGATCGGCGCCACCGTGAATGCGCCCAATTTCAATGCGTTCCGTCCCGAAATTCTCATCGCCGACAACAAGGAGCCGCAGCGACAATCGACCGCGAGCGCAACCTTTCGAATTCCATCATGCGATCATCATGAACCCGTCATGGACCTGAAACACTAGAAGCCCACTCGTGGATCGCCGCAACCAGAGACGGGTGGCGGCAATCATCAATCCGTGATCCATAGGGGAGAATTCCGATGCAATCGAGACGACGTTCCTTCAAGGCGTTTCTGCGCAGTAGCGTCGCCGGGCTGGCTGCTTTGCCGCTGGTCAGTACAGCGGCTCTCGCGGTCGCAATGTTCCATGGCGAGAAGCCGGTCAATACCAACGCCGCTCCGCCGACCCATGTTTCGCTGCCGAAAGTCAAGACGCCACACGGCAAGAACGACGACAACACGACGTCGCCGATCAAACACGTCATCATCATCGTCGGAGAGAATCGCAGCTTCGATCATCTGTACGCCACCTACAAGTCTCCATCCGGCGATTCGGTGCTGAACCTTCTCTCGGAGGGAATCATCAATTCAGACGGCACGCCAGGGCCGAACTACGGCCAGGCCGGGCAGCAGCAGGCGTCCGATACGTCGACCTATAGCGTCAGCCCGACGACGACCGGATCATTCGGCACTCTTCCGCCCCCCAACACGAACTTCACGCCTGAATACCAGACCACCGCGGGAGCGCCCTGGCCCAGCACGGCCTACGTCGCGGAATACGACTACGGCCTGCTGCCCAAGCAAAGGGTCGCGGCCACCGAGGGCGCCTCGGGCCTGCCCTATCAGACGATCGATACACGTATCGCGAACGTCAATAACCTGCCCTCAGGTCCCTTTCAGCTCTCGCCCGGCATAGGCTCCGAAGATTACGCCAACAGCCCTGTGCATCGCTTCTACCAGATGTTCCAGCAGCTCGATTGCAATGCGTCCTATGCGACCGCAAACAATCCAAGCGGCTGCCGCGCCGATCTGTTTCCCTGGGTCGAAGTCACGATCGGGGCCGGGTCGAACGGCGATCCGCCGCCGCCGAACTGGAACGTCGAATCAACGCATGAAGGCGCCACGGCGATGGGCTTTTACAACGTCGCGCGGGGCGATGCCCCATACTTCAAGCAGCTCGCCGACCAGTACACATTGCTCGACAATTATCATCAGCCGGCCAAGGGCGGCACGGGTCTCGACAGCCTCTATCTGGGTTACGCCGACGATATCTGGTACAGCGACGGCAAGGGTCATCCCGCGACGCCGCCATCAAATCAGATCGAGAATCCGGATCCCTACCCGACCTCCAACAACTGGTATACCCAGGACGGCTATTCGGGTGGTACATACAGCGAATGCTCCGATTCGAATCAGAAGGGGGTCGCTTCGGTCAACGCCTATCTTTCGAGCCTGGGCGTGAATCCGAATTGTGACGACGGACACTATTACCTTTTGAACAACTACAATCCCGGGTACACCGGAGACGGCCAGAACGCCGAAAAATCCCAGGGACCATTCACGATCCCGCCATCTTCGGTGCCGTCAATCGCCGACGTGCTGAATGCCTATGACGTTTCCTGGGCGTACTATGGAGAGGCATGGGATGCCTATGTCAATGATCCCGACTACTACGCCGAGGGTTCGGAATATTGCAATATCTGCAATCCCTTCCTCTATGAGACGCAGATCATGAAGGGCAAGAATCGGGATGGGGTTCCCTATCGCATCGCCAACCTCCACGATACGCCCGACCTCTACGACGACATCAAGAACGACAATCTTCCGGCTGTTGCCTACGTGAAGCCAAGCGGTGTCAACGACGGGCATCCGGAGTCGTCGCAGGTGTCCGAGCTTGAGGGCTTCGTTCAGAAAATCGTCACGGCCGTCCAGAAGAACAAGAGCCTCGCCAACAGCACAGCCATTCTGATCACGTTTGACGAGGGCGGCGGCTACTACGACTCGGGCTATGTGCAGCAGCTTGACTTCTTTGGCGACGGCACGCGCATTCCGATGCTGATTGTGTCGCCGTGGACGAAGGGCGGACACATTTCGCATGCCTACAGCGATCACGCCTCCGTACCGAAGTTTATCGAGGCGAATTGGGGCCTGCCGACCATCAGCGGCCGCAGCCGTGACAACATGCCGAACCCGGTTACCGGATCCAATCCCTACGTACCCACCAACGGACCGGCAATCAGCGATCTGATGGCGGCGTTCAACTTCGACAGGAAATAGCAGTTCCGCTGCATGCGAAAAGGGCGCCTTCGGGCGCCCTTTTTTATTTTCCGACGTGCGAAACGTTTTCGGCTTCTCCTTCCTTGCCGCAACCCGCGTTTTGTCGAATAGTCACCGATCGCGGCGGGGCTTAAGGAGCAGTCATGCGCATCAACGTCATTTCCCTGATTCTCCTTCTTGCGCTGGTCGCGCCCGCCGCGGCGCAGAATTCCGACACCGGCTGCCCGCATCCGACCGCGCAGAAGGCGCCGCCGAGCGCGGCGCTTGTTGCGGCGCGACGCGCGGAACGGCAGGCCTGCGCCGCAGACATGACGCGATTCTGCGCCAATGTGCCGCCCGGCTGCGGACGGCCGAGGGCGTGCCTGCGATCGCACATGGCCGAGCTTTCGACCACATGTACAAACGCCATGGCCCGGATGCGCGCGGCGCGAACGCAGGCTCCCTGAGCAGTCCAGGTCGACACCGCGTCCTCACTAGCGCTGCATCTGCATCAGCTGCTGCATGGGCATGAGATTGTTGTTGAGGTGCGCCATGATCCAGACGGAACCGAACACGATCAGGCCGACGATAAGCAGTCCGAAGGCGAGCGCGAGAATGTTGTTGGTGTTGTCGGGCGCCGTGGTGAGATGGAGAAAGAACACCAGATGCACGCCCATTTGCGCGACGGCCAGCGTCGCGAGCGCCTCCGGGATTCCAGGCCCGTATATGACATCGGTCTTCGCCACCCAGAATGATGCGGCGGTCAACAGAATCGCGAGGCCCAGTCCGATGACATAGGTGGCGAGCCGCGCGCTGTGCTCGTCGCTTGCGCCGCCCTTGTCGTCTTCTTCCTGTTCGAGGCCGTGCCGTTCGGTATCGATTGTCATAGCCGTGTTCCCACCAGATAGACGAGCGAGAAGATCGCCACCCAAATGATGTCGAGGAAATGCCAGAACATGCTGAAGCAGAGAAAGCGCCGGCCGATGTCGGGCCGGAATCCCTTCGCCAGGAACTGTGCCATCATGGTGCCGAGCCAGAGCAGCCCGACCGTCACGTGGAGTCCGTGACAGCCGACAAGGGTGAAAAACCCCGAGAGAAACGCGCTCCGCGTAGGTCCGTCGCCATGTGCGTACAAGTTCGCGAATTCCGACGCCTCGAGCAGAAGAAAAGCGAGGCCAAGAAGTCCGGTGATCGCAAGCGCCGCCTGGGTGAGTATCTGATTGCGCTGCGCGACGGCAATCGTTGCCAGTCCGCAGAAGAAGCTCGAAGCGAGAAGACAGGCTGTTTCGATCGCAACCCGATCCAGGTCGAAGATATCGCGTGCGCGGGGACCTCCAGCGGTCGCGTCGGCAAGCACCGCGTAGGCGGCAAACAGGCAGGAGAAGACGACGATGTCCGAGAGCAGAAACAGCCAGAAGCCGTAGCCGACGATGACGCGCTTCGTGGCCGGTCCACCACCACCATGCCCGCGCGCGAGATTGGGTCCGCGATAGCCGAGGCGGTACGGATCGGAAATCGGGAGCGTCGAATCGGCCGTGCTCATGTCGTCGCGGCGCCGGCCAGCGCCTCCTGCCTTGCTTCGCGGTTGGCGCGATCGATGGGCGCGACTTCATCGGCGGGAATGATGTACTCGGGCACGTCGCGCCACGCGAACACGACGAATGTCGCATAGGCGCCGATGAGCCCCAGAATCATCAGCCACCAGATGTGCCAGATGAGCGCGAAGCCGACGAATGTGGCGAAGAAGGCGCAGACGAACCCCGTCGGGCTGTTGCGCGGCATCTCGATCGCTTCGTAGTCCGGTTCCCTGCCCAGCCGCGCCGCCTCGCGCGCGTGGCGCTTCACCTCCCAATAATATTCGGCGTCCTTGACCTGCGGCAGCACCGCGAAATTGAACACCGGCGGCGGCGAGGATGTCGCCCATTCGAGCGTACGGCCATCCCAAGGGTCGCCGGTCAGGTCGCGCAATTCGTTGCGGTGCGCGATGCTCACGGCCAGCTGCGCCACCTGGCAAATGACGCCGCCGATGAGAATCACGATCCCGACGCCGGAAACCAGGACCCAGGGATGCCAGTCCGCGACGTCGTATTGCTGCAGCCGCCTGGTCATGCCAAGAATGCCAAGAACGTACATCGGCACGAAGGTGACGTAGAAGCCCGCAAGCGCGAACCAGAACGCGGCCCTGCCCCAACCCTCATGCAGGCGGAATCCGAAAGCCTTCGGCCACCAATAGGCCATGGCCGCCATCACGGCAAAAACCACGCCGCCGACGATCACGTGATGGAAATGCGCGACCAGGAACAGGCTGTTATGGACCATGAAATCGACCGGCGGTACGGCCAGCAGCACGCCCGTCAACCCGCCCGTGATGAAGGTGGTCATGAAGCCGAGCGACCACAGCATGGGCGTGGTGAAGCGGATGCGGCCGCCATACATGGTGAACAGCCAATTGTACATCTTTACCCCGGTGCCGACGGCGATGATGCCGGAAGCGATGCCGAACACGGCATTCACGTCGCCGCCGGCTCCCATGGTGAAGAAATGATGAAGCCACACGCAAAACGAGACGATGCAGATGAAAAGCGTCGCCATCACCATGGAGCGGTAGCCGAACAGCGGCTTGCCCGAGAAGGTGGAGATCACCTCCGAATAGACGCCGAAGGCGGGGAGGACGAGGATGTACACTTCCGGATGGCCCCAGGCCCAGATGAGGTTCACGAACATCATCGCGTTGCCGCCGGCTTCGTTGGTGAAGAAGTGGAAGCCGAGATAGCGGTCGAGAGTGAGCATCGCGAGGGTCGCGGTGAGCACCGGAAAG
>Ga0209579_10000406_pt1 | contig 45114 bp, 38 predicted proteins | sample Coa_R1_2_FD_187152 | JGI IMG/M metagenome (GOLD analysis project Ga0209579, IMG submission 187152) | Surface soil microbial communities from Centralia Pennsylvania, which are recovering from an underground coalmine fire - Coalmine... | ecosystem: Environmental > Terrestrial > Soil >...
GAGCAGAAAAACTCCGTCCCGATCACCCCCAAATCGCAATCCGACAGCCTCCTGCTGCCCAAACACCGACCCCGACAGGCCTCTTCTACCCGGTGAAACCCTTATGCAAAGGTCCCGCGAAAGCGGGCATCCAGGGCGGCCCACGCGATGCCTGCCGCTCCAGAGCAAGCGACGGTTGGTTGCCCTGGATTCCCGCGTGCGCGGGAATGACGGTTCTATTTGGCCGGGTAACGCTCTAGCCTTGGCAGGGCCGGAGTTCGTGCATAGTTAACAAGACATTACTTACAATTTTAGAAAATTCCGGCGCGATAGCTGGAATTGGACGCATTCTTGTTAAAAAAGCCGCAACCTTTTCTTAGGAGGATTTGCCGCGGTCAACGGTGTTCAGAGACAGAAGATGTTTGCCAACCCGCTGCAGCGCATGAACAAGGACCGGGGCGGCTCGGTCGCGATCCTGGTCGCGGTGATGGTGACCATGCTGATCGGCTTTACTTCGCTCGCGGCCGAAGTGTCGATGGCGCTGGCGACCCAGCGCAAGATGCAGGCCGCCGCCGACAGCGCGGCGATCTCGGCCGCCAACGCGCAGTTCGTGTCGACCGGCAGCTCGTCAAATTGCGGCAGCAACTGCAGCGAAGAGGGTTATGCGATCGCCCGGCTCGACGGCTTCACCAGCAGCACGCAAAGCTGCAGCGGCAATGACACGGTCTACGTCGTCTCGCCGCCGTGCGACGGCCCCAACGCCGGCAATGCGACCTATGTCGAGGCGCTGATCAAGAAGCCCTTTACGCTGCAGCTGGCGCACGTGCTCTTTCCCGGCAATTTCGTGCTGCACGGCCGCGCCGTCGCCCACATTTCGAGCACCAGCAGCCCGCCTTGCGCGGTCGCGCTCGACCCCTCGGGCAAGGACACGATCACGATATCCGGCGGCACCACGACCTCGTTTGTCAATTGCGGCCTGGCGGCGGATTCGAACGATCCCAACGCGGTCGAAACCAAGGGCTCCGGCTCGCTCCTCAGCGTCACCAGCCTCTTGACCAGCGGCAGCCCGGGCTACAACGCCGGCGCCGGCACGATCGACGCCGGCAGCTCGGGCAACCCGTGCAGCGCGGCCAACCCGTCCTGCCTGAGCTCCTCCCCCCCGGCGCTCAACCCCTATACCAACCTGCCCAGTGCGTCCTGCTCCGGCAGCAACAGCATACCGCAAGGCAATTCGACGACCGCGAGCCCGGGCTGCTACAAGGACCTCAAGCTCGCCGGCGGCGGCGGCGGCTGCAGCCTGACGCTGAGCGCCGGGACCTATTACTTCAGCGGCAATGTGACGGTGAACTCCGGCTGCACGCTGACCGGGACATCCGGGGTCACGATCGTCCTCACGGGCTCCAACAGCAACGTCAGCATCGCGGGTGGCTCGACGGTCAATTTGACGGCGCAGTCGACCGGCACCTACGCCGGGGTGGTGTTCTATTCGCAGTCTTCGACCACGCAATCGGTGCTGGGCTCCTCCAACATGACGCTGGCCGGCTCGATCGTCTTTCCCAATGCGCTGGTCAAGTTCGCCGGCAACACCAACGGCACCAACCCCAATACGCCGTGCACGACCGTCATCGCGTGGCAATTGCAGTTCACCGGCGGTTCCGCCCTGCAGTGGGGCTGCACCACGGCGAGCGGCGTCAAGCCGATCGTCGAACCCGCGACATTGAGCGAATAAAGGGGGGTGACAATGCCACGGGTGTCACGCATGCCGAGAATGGTCGCGCTGATCCGGGCGCTGCTGCGGGCGCAGCCGCGGGGCCTGGCGGCGGTGGAGTTCGGGCTCGCCGCGCCGTTCCTGATCCTGATGCTGGTCGGGCTGGTCGATTTCGGGATGGGATTTTATTCGGCGCTGCAAGTGCAGGGCGCAGCCTCGGCCGGGGCGGAATACGCCACGATGCACAGCTGGGACTGCACCGGGATGGAGAGCGCCGTCAGCAGCGCCAGCGCGATCAACGGGGTCTCCGGCACCGCCCAGCCGCCGCAGGAAGTCTGCGGCTGCACGATCAGCGGCACCTTTTCCAACCCGACCAGCGGGGCGCTGACGCTCGCCACCTGCCCGTCGAGCCCGACCGCGAGCTGCGGCAGCAGCAGTTCGGTCTGCTCGGACGGCAGCACCGCCGGGACCTACGCCAAGGTCCAGGCGCAATACAGCTACACCCCGATGCTGCCCTACCCGTGGACGAAATCGCCGGTAACCCTCGCCGGCACCGCCTACCGCCGCATCCAGTAACCCTTGCCGCGGTTCAGCGGGCGCGCGGGCGGGCGCCGGCGAAGCGTTCGAGGACGCGCTCGGCGACGCGCGGGCTGACGAAATGCTTTACGTCGCCGCCAAGCGCGCCGATTTCCTTGACAAAGCGGGATGAAATGAACTGGTAGCGGTCGCTGGCCATCAGGAACACGGTTTCGATGTTCGGGTTGAGCCGCGCGTTCATCCCGGCCATCTGGAACTCGTACTCGAAATCGGACACCGCGCGCAGCCCGCGGATGATGACGCTGGCGCCGACCGATTGGGCGAAATGCATCAGGAGCGTATCGAACGGGCGCACCTCGAAGCGCTCGGCGGCGCCGTTTTCCAGGTGCTGCATCTCGTCGCGCACGATCTCGACCCGCTCGTCGGTCGAGAATAGCGGACCCTTGGCGTCGTTGCGCGCGACCCCGATCACCAAATGGTCGACGACGTGCAGCGCGCGCCGGATGATGTCCGAATGGCCGTTGGTGATCGGATCGAAGGTGCCGGGATAGATCCCCACGCGCCGCGTCATTCCTCGTCCCCCTCGCTGTCGGTGTCTCCCGGCTCGCCGGGCTCGCCATTCTCCATTGGGCCATTCTCCATTGGACCATTCTCCTCGGCGCCGTTCTCGTCGGCTTCCGGCAGGCGCGCCACCGAGACGACGCGCTCGCCGTCGCCGAGCCGGAAGATCACGACGCCCTGGCTGCCGCGCCGCGCGATGCGGATGTCGTCGACCGGGCAGCGGATCACCATGCCGCCGTCGGTCACCAGCATGATCTGGTCGTTGGCCCCGACCGGGAACACCGCGACGACCGCGTCGCGCCGGCGGGTCAATTCCATGTTGTTGATGCCCTGGCCGCCGCGGCCGGTGATGCGGTAGCCGTAGGCCGAGCTGCGCACCCCGAAGCCCTTCTCGGTGACGCTGAGGAGAAACTCCTCGCGTGCCGCGAGCGCGACGAACTGCTCCTCGGCGAGCGTCGCCTCGCCGCCGGCTTCGGCCTCCTCGGCGTCGCCGGCGACTTCCTCTTCGCCGTTCTGCCGGCGGCGCTCGGTGGCGAGCTTGAGGTAGGCGCCGCGGGTCTCCGGCGCGACCTCCTCGTGGCGCACGATCGACATCGAGATCACCAGATCGTCGCGCAGCAGCTTGATGCCGCGCACGCCCACCGAGCTGCGCCCGGTGAAGACCCGCACATCGGCCGCCGGAAAGCGGATCGCCTTGCCATTGCGCGTCGCCAGCATCACGTCGTTCGCGTCGGTGCAGGTGGCGACCGCGATCAGCCGGTCGTCGGCGTCCTCGCCCTCGAATTTCATCGCGATCTTGCCGTTCGCGCGCACGTCGCCGAAATCGGACAGCTGGTTGCGCCTGACATAACCGTTGGCGGTGGCGAACATCACGGTCAAATCGGCCCAGCTCGCTTCATCTTCGGGCAGCGGCATGATCGTCGAGATCGTCTCGCCCGGGGTCAGCGGCAACAGGTTGACCATCGGCCGGCCGCGCGCCTGCGGCGTGCCGAGCGGCAGCTTGTAGACCTTCAGCTTGTAGACCCGGCCGGTGGTGGTGAAGAACAGCACCGGCGACAAGGTCGAGGCGACGAAAACTTCGCTGAGGAAATCCTCGTCGCGGATCGCCATGCCGGCGCGGCCGCGGCCGCCGCGGCGCTGCGCCCGGTAGGTCGAGAGCGGCACCCGCTTGATGTAGCCCGAGTGGCTGACCGTGACGACCATGTCCTCGCGCTGGATCAGGGCTTCGATGTCGGCCTCGAACTCGACGTCCTCGATCGCGGTGCGCCGCGGGTTGGCGAACTGCGCCTTGATCGCCAGGAGCTCGCCGCGGAGCACTTCGATCAGGCGGGTGCGCGAGCGCAGGATCTCGAGGTGGCCGCCGATCTCGGCCACCAGCTCATTGAGTTCGTCGGAAATTTTCTCGCGCTCGAGGCCGGTCAGGCGCTGCAGGCGCAGATCGAGGATCGCGCGGGCCTGTTCGTCCGAAAGCTGGTAGGTGCCGTCGTCGGCAAGCCCCCTGCCCGCCTCGCTGACCAGCGCGACCAGCGGCGCGATGTCGCCGGCCGGCCAGCGTTGGCCGATGAGGCCGGCGCGCGCGGCCGCCGGGTCGGGGGCGGCGCGAATGAGCGCGATGATCTCGTCGATGTTGGCGACCGCGACCAGGAGGCTCACCAGGATGTGCGCCCGCTGGCGCGCCTTGTTGAGCAAAAACGTGGTGCGGCGTGTGATGACCTCCTCGCGGAACGCGATAAACGCGACGATGACGTCGCGCAAGGTCATCTGCTCGGGCCGGCCGGCGTTGAGCGCCAGCATGTTGACGCCGAAGCTGGTTTGCAGCGCGGTGTGGCGGTAGAGCTGGTTGAGGACGATCTCGGGGTCGGCGTCGCGCTTCAGTTCGATGACCAGGCGCACGCCGTCGCGGTCGGTCTCGTCGCGCATGTCGGCGATGCCCTCGACAAGCTTTTCGCGGGCGCATTCGGCGATGCGCTTCTGCAGGGTCTCGCCGTTGACCTGATACGGCATCTCGGTGAAGACGATCGCGTCGCGTTCCTTCCTGATCTCCTCGATGTGCGACTTGGCGCGCAACACGATCGCGCCGCGGCCGGTCTGGTAGGCGGCGTTGGTGCCGGCGCGGCCGATGATGATGCCGCCGGTTGGGAAATCCGGCGCCGGGACGTGCTCCATCAACTCGGCGACGGTGATCGCCGGGTTGTCGAGATAGGCGCAGCAGGCGTCGATGACTTCGCCCAGATTGTGCGGCGGGATGTTGGTCGCCATGCCGACCGCGATGCCCTGCGCGCCATTGACCAAGAGGTTCGGGAAGCCCGCCGGCAGGACCGTGGGCTCGGTATCGAGCTCGTCGTAATTGGGCTGGAAATCGACGGTCTCCTTGTCGAGGTCGTCGAGCAGCGAATCGGCGACGCGGGCGAGCCGCGCCTCGGTGTAGCGCGAGGCCGCCGGCCGGTCGCCGTCCGCCGAGCCGAAATTGCCCTGGCCGTCTATGAGCGGCAGGCGCATCGAGAAATCCTGCGCCATCCGCACCATCGCGTCGTAGATCGCGAGCTCGCCATGCGGATGGTACTTGCCCATCACGTCGCCGGTGATGCGGGCCGATTTGAGATAGCGGCGGTTCCACACATTGCCGTTGATCCGCATCGAATAAAGGATGCGGCGATGCACCGGTTTGAGGCCGTCGCGGACGTCGGGCAGCGCCCGGGCGACGATCACGCTCATCGCGTAATCGAGGTAGGAGCGCCGCATCTCCTCTTCGATGGTGATCGACGAGATGTCGCCGGAGGGCGGTGCGGGCGGAGCGGGAGGCGAGGCGGTTACGGCCAAGGGCTGACTTCTGCGCTATGGGAGACACTTCGCCCGGCGGCCGATCGGTGGCCGATCGGGCGCGGGCGACGGGCGCGAAATTACCCCATATCGCAGATGCGAACAAACCCTTCGCGGAGCGCCCTTGTGCGCCGGCGCAGGGGGGCTGGCGTGGCGGCCGGCGGATCAGTCGGCGGGCGAGGCCGCGAGCAGCGGCTGCGGGTCGAAGGCGGTGAAATCGCGGCTGCAAAGGACGAGATAGGCCGAGGCGCGGCATAGGCTGCCGGGCTGGGCGGCGGCGGCCTGCAACGCGGCGAAGCCGGGGAACTCGGCGAAGAACACCGCCAGCTCGCCGGGCGCCGGGCGCTCGAAGGCGGCGGCGGCTTCGGCTTCGGCCGGGCAATCGGGCGCGCCGCGGCCGGCATAGACCGTGTTGGTGGCGACGCCCGCCTCGCCCGCCAGCAATTGCAGCTCGACCGCGACCTGGCGGCTCCAGGTCCAGGTGAAAGGCGGCTTGTCGAGGCAGGCGAACGATGGGAAGACGCGGATCGCGTGGTGCCGCGCGATCGCCCGGCGCCACGCCCCGGCATCGATCAGCGGCGGCACCGCGGCGGCCGCGCTGGCCGAAACCGCCGCTCGGAGCGGCGCGGCGTCGAGCCACTGCAAGAACGCGGCAACGAGCAGAACGGCGGCGCCGGCGCGAGGATGGCGCGCGGCGGCGGCGACGATCGCGGTCGCGGCGAGCGCGTAGAGCGCCGGCCAGCAGAAGCGCCCGCTCGAGCGAAAGACGCCGAGGAGGTGGAGGAGCGGCGCCGGCAGCGGGACCGTGCCGAGGTTCCAGCCGCCGAGGTAGACGGTATTGGACACCGCCAGCGCAAGAAATCCGAGGAGGACGCACCAGAGGCACGCATGGCGCCGCCAGCTGCCGGCGATGCGCCTGCGCCAGTCCCGCAGCACCGCGAGCGAGGAGCGCTGCGTCGAGCGCGCCGCCAGCAGGGCCAGCAGCAGAAGGCCGGCGCCGAGATAGCTGAAGCCCTCGTATTGCCCGCCGGTCGCGTCGAGCACGAACGCGCGGCGCCCCGGGAAGAGGCCGCTCATCTGCGGGCTGAACGGCGACAGGAGGTTCAGCGAATAATGGCCGAAGCCGGCTTCGTCGATCGACCCGCGCGGCTCGAAATAGCCCGACAGCAGCATTACCGTAACGACGACCACCGCCAACCCGAGCAGCACCGCGGCGCCGGCGCGCGGCGCCAGGCTGCGGTCGAGCATCGCCTGCACCAGCGCGGCTGCGACCACCGCGCCGACCATCACGAAGATGTAGGGGTTGGTCCACAGCGCCAGCACCAGCAGCGCCGCCGCCGCAATGAAATGGCGCAGGGCGCCGCGCCGCACGCCCTTGCACGCGACATAAAATATCAGCGCCAGCACGATCTCGAAATGCGCCATCAGGGCCGGCTGGCCCCAGCGGTAGAGCAAGGGCGGCATGCTGAGGCCGATCAGGGTCGCCGCGAGCGCCGCCGCGAGGCTCCGCTGGCCGAGTCGCGATACCAGCGCGGTCAGCGACATGCCGAGGAGGATGAAGCAGGCGGCGATCCACCAGCCGAACAGGTTGAGGGCGTCGCCGGTGGCGCGGTAAATCAGGCGGCCGAGCAGCGCGAGGACCGGGATGCTGTCGGTAAAGATGATCGCGATGCCGCGCGGCATGCCGAACTCGTCGACCTGAAAGAGCGGCAGATGCCACGCGCCGCGCAGGAAGAAATAATAGCCGCTGAGCGCGGTCGAGACGTCGGCGCCGACCGCGCCGCGCACATCGCGCGAGTTGAGCCAGAAGCCGGTCCGGCCGCCGAGGAAGGCGAAACCGAACAGCCACAGGCAATAGGCCGCCCCGATCAGAAAGCTCAGCGCCAGCATGAGGCCCAGGGGCCGGTCGCGATCGAGCGCGGCGGCGACGGCGGTAAGGCTGGAACTCATGCCATCCACCACCCTGTCCACCACCCCGGGGAGCGCCGGAAACGGCAGCTTTAGCGCTACGCCCGGGCAATTACGATAGGTTTAAGATAGGATGCATCGTCGGCAACTCGCGCAGCCGCCAACGCCGACAATGAACCGGGAGCGGGCCTTGAGCGAGAGCATCATCGCTGAGCCGATGCTGTATACGAACAACGGCTCTGACGCCTGCATTGTATGGTTTGGCGGCATCCGCGAACCTTTTATCAATCCTGCCTTTTTGAAAACCTACCCGAACGCGGTGTTCGATGGGCTGTTTCTGACCGATGCCCGGGCCGATTGGTATATGGCCGGGTTCAGCGGCATCGCCGAGGATTTTGCGTCGTCCGTCGAGTGGCTGCGGAAATTCATCGCCGATCACCGATATCGACGGATTTTTCTTTCCGGCCAAAGCTCCGGGGCCTACGCGGCGCTCAGAGTAGCGCGCCACATCCGGCCAACCGCCGTCATCGCGTTTGCGCCGCAGACCCGCAACCTCGTCGACAACCGGGGGATAATGCAGCCGTGGGTGAATGTCGAAGACTTGGGGCTGCTGTATTCCGACTGGGAAAACGATTTCCCCATCTACATCCACGTTTCACGATCGGAAGATGCACACAAGGAACAGTTTTTCTGGGACGATTGGAATCAAATCAAGCCTTTTCTGACGATTGATAACGTAACCATAATCAGGCATCCATTCGATTATCATGCCGTAGGGATCCATCTTTATCAGAAGGATATTTTTTATAAGACGCTATTGCTGACTGCGCTGTTGTATTGTGATTAAAGCACGGGCACGACGGCGCGGGCGGGCGCGCCGGCGGGGCCGGCGCCCGGCGGCAGGCCGCAGCGCAGGATATTCGCGAACGCGGCGGCCGGCACCGGCCGGCTGAAATAATAGCCTTGCGCCTCGTCGCAGTGCCGCGCCCGCAGAAATTCCAGCTCCTCCAGCGTTTCGACGCCCTCGGCGACGACCCGCAGGCTGAGGCTGCGCGCCATCGCGATGATCGCGGTCACCAGCGGCTCGTCGCCCCGATGCGTCGTGATGCGGCGGACAAACGACTGGTCGATCTTGAGGGCGTCGACCGGAAAATTGCGCAGGTAGCTAAGGCTCGAATAGCCGGTGCCGAAATCGTCGATCGCGACGCGCACCCCGCCGTCGCGCAGCGCCCGGAGAATGGCGGCCGCGGATTCGGCGTGCTTCATCAAAACGCTCTCGGTCAGCTCGATCTCGAGCGATCCGGGATCGAGGCCGGCCTCACGCAGCACCGCGAACAGGTTTTCCAGGAAGTTCTCGGCGCGGAACTCGACCGCCGAGATGTTGATCGCGATCGGCGTCACCGGCAGGCCGGCGTCGCGCCAGGCGCGGGTCTGCGCGCAGGCTTCGCGCAGCACCCAATTGCCGATCGGCAGAATGAGGCCGCAATCCTCGGCGACCGGAATGAAGATGGCCGGCGGCACCGCGCCGCGCGTCGGATGGGTCCAGCGCAATAAGGCTTCGGCGCCGGTGATCGCGCCGCTTTTGAGATCGATCTTGGGCTGGTAGTGCAGCGCGAATTCATGGCCCTTCAATGCGTCGCGCAGCCCCTCCTCGATGAACAGCCGCTGCACCGCGCGCACATTCATCGCCGGGGTGAAGAACTGGTAGCCCTGGCGGCCGTTCTCCTTGGCCTGATACATCGCGGTGTCGGCGTTCTTGATCAGCGTCGCGGCGTCGAGCGCGTCGTCCGGGTAGACGCTGACGCCGATGCTGGTAGTGACGTGCAGCTCGCGCTGATCGATCGTGTGCACCTCGGCCACCGCCGCCAAACAGCGCCGCGTTGTGACCGCGATATCTTCGACGCGCTGGATCTCCGACAGCAGCACGATGAATTCGTCGCCGCCCTGCCGGCTGACCGTGTCGGATTCGCGGACGCAATCCTTCAGGCGTTGGGCGATCGACTGCAGCAGCTTGTCGCCGATCGGATGGCCCAGCGAATCGTTGATGTGCTTGAAGCCGTCGAGGTCGAGAAACAGCACCGCGACCTTGCCTTGGTGGCGGTGCCCGAGCGCGATCGCCTGGCCGAGCCGGTCGTTCAGCAGCATCCGGTTGGGCAGCCCGGTCAGGAAGTCGTGCTCGGCGGTATGGGTGATCGCGCGCGCGGTCGTCGCGTCGCGGTAGATCTGACGGATCAGGTAGGCGGCGAGGCCGCTCAGCAGCAAGGTGGCGCCGAGCGCCATCGCGACGACCATCGCGGCGAGCGTGCGCCAGCCGGCGAACTCGTGGTCGAGGTCGAGCCCGACCGTGACGACGAGCGGATAGCTGCCGACGCGGCCATAGGTAAACACCCGGGTGATGCCATCGATCACGCTGCTCCGCACGAACCAGCCGAGGCCATTCGGCGCGATGACGGCCGGTCGCGGCCCCCCCGCGATCGAGGCACCGATGCCTTTTGTCCCATCCCGACTGTCGGCGGCGAAACGGGCGCGGACGACATTGTCGAGCCCGGCCAGCGTCATCGTGCCGTGCGGCCCCAGATCGATCGATTTGGGGAGCGTCGTCAGCGCTATCGGCGGGATCAGCACGACGATGACGCCGAGGAACGTACCGTCCGGCGCCTCGACGCGACGTGAAATCGGCAAGAGGGGGACGCCTACTAAGAGGCGGCCTCGGATGGTCTGGCCGATGAACAAGCTCTGAAAATTTCCCTCCATTTGAACACGGAAATGAGCGCGGTCGCCAAGGTCTGTCGCGGGCGGGTGGCGCTCTATGGTCGTCGATCTGAGCTTGCCGTCGGGGCCGATGATGCTGACCTGCGCGATCCCATGAGAAGTTGCAAGGTTTTCCTGGCCCCAGTCGTATAGGTTGAAGCCCTCGCCGTCGCGCCGCATCCGCGCCGCGATCAGCTTGGTTTCGCCGTCGACCCCGCGCAGGATCGTTGCGATCTCCTCGCGGAAGGCGATCGTCAGATTGCGGCTCTGCGAACTGGCGGCGACCAGCGCGGTATGCCGCGAGGTGACGAGCGAGAAGCCGACCAGGACCCAGATCGCGACGATCACGATGCCGATGACCAGGACGATGTTCCGGATGTTGCTCCGGATTGTGTAGCGCCCGGTCGTTGCGAAAATGCTCGGTGCCAAGATTTTTCCCGGGGGAGTGGGCTCAGCCCACCCGCGGCGAGGACAGCGCCGGGGCCGGGCAAACCGCAACCGCCGGTTTGGCGACGCCGGTTCTGAGCAAATTCGCGAACTCGTCGGCCGGCACCGCCCGGCTGAAATAATAGCCCTGCGCCTCGTCGCACCGGTGCGCCCGCAGAAACGCCAGCTCTTCGGGCCGTTCGACGCCTTCGGCGATGACCCGCAGGTTGAGGCTGCGGGCCATCGCGATCACCGCCGTGACGATCGCGGTATCCTCGCCCACCGTGCTGATCTGGCGGACGAACGACTGGTCGATCTTCAAGGCGTCGACCGGAAACTTGCGCAGGTAGCTGAGGCTCGAATAGCCGGTGCCGAAATCGTCGATCGCGACCTTGACGCCCTTCTCGCGTAGCGCGCGCAGGATCGAGGCCGCCGATTCGGCGTGCCGCATCAGGACGCTCTCGGTCAGCTCGAGCTCGAGGAGTGTCGGGTCGAGGCCGGTTTCGCGCAGGATCGCAAACAGGTTTTGCAGAAAGTTCTCGCTGCGGAACTCCACCGCCGAGGCGTTGACCGCGATCGTCGTCGGCGGCAGGCCGGCCTCGGCCCAGGCGCAGGCCTGCCGGCAGGCTTCACGGAAAACCCAGGCGCCGATCGGCAGGATGAGGCCGCAATCTTCGGCGACCGGGATGAACTGCGCCGGCGGGACGGGCCCGCGCGTCGAGTGGGTCCAGCGCAGCAATGCCTCGGCGCCGATGATGGCGCCGGTCTTGAGATCGACTTTCGGCTGGTAGTGCAGCGCGAATTCGTTCTGTTTCAGGGCGCGCCGCAGGCCCTCCTCGATCGCTTGCCGCTCGACCGCCCGGACATTCATCGCCGGCGTGAAGAATTGAAAGCTCTGCCGGCCGTTTTCCTTGGCGTGATACATCGCGGTGTCGGCGTTCTTGATCAGCGTCTCGGCGTCGAGGCCGTCATCGGGATAGATGCTGATGCCGATGCTGGTGGTGATGTGCAGATCGTACTGGTCGAAGGCGTGCACATCGGCGACGGCGCGCAGGATGCGCCGGGCGGTGACCTCGGCATCCTGCCAGCGCTCGGCATCGGACAGCAGCACGACGAATTCGTCGCCGCCCTGCCGGCTCACCGTATCGGAGGTGCGCACGCAATCGACGAGGCGGCGGGCGACCGATTGCAGCAGCCTGTCGCCGATCGGGTGGCCCAGCGAATCGTTGACGTGCTTGAAGCCGTCGAGATCGAGAAACAGCACCGCGATCTTGTTGTCGTGGCGCGGCGCCAGCGCGATCGCCTGGTCGACCCGGTCGCTCAGCACCATGCGGTTGGGCAGCCCCGTCAGGAAATCGTGCTCGGCCGAGTGGGTGATCTCGCGCGCCATCTCGCGCGCCGCGCTGACGTCGCGGAAGACGACGACCGCGCCGCTCGCCCGCCCGTCGCGGTCGTGGATCGGGGAAGCGGAATCCTCGATCGGCACCTCGCCCCCGTCGCGCCGTACCAGGATGCAGTTGGACGGCAGGTAGACCGTGTGGTTTTCGGCCACCGCGAGGTCCATCCGGTTGGGCGTGGTGACCCGGCTGGTTGCGTCGATGACGTGGAAAACCTCGGCCATCGGCCGCTTGTTGGCGTCGTTCCACGACCAGCCGGTGATCTTTTCGGCGACGACGTTGAGGAAGGTGATGTCGCCCGCCAGGTCGGTGCAGATCACCGCGTCGCCGATGCAGTTGAGGGTCGCTTGCGCGCGTTCCTTTTCGGCGTAGAGCGAGGCTTCCATCAGCTTGCGCTCGATCGCGTAGCGCAGCGCCCGCAACAGGCCGCGCGTCTCGATCTGGCCCTTGATCAGGTAATCCTCGGCCCCTTCGTGCAGGGCTTGGGCGCCGAGCGATTCGTCGTCCATGCCGGTCAGCACCACCAGCGGGATGTGCGGCGCGGCGGCGTGCGCCCGCCTGACCGCTTCGAGGCCGTGCACATCCGGCAGCCCGAGGTCGAGCAGCACAACATCGGCGCCGCGCGCCAGCAGATGCGTCTCGGCCTCGCTGATGCACCCGACATGCGTCACTTCAATGTCACGCGAGCCGGCTTCATTGAACATCTCGCGCAAGAGACGCGCGTCGCCAGCGTTGTCCTCGACCAGCAGCACCCGCTTCAGCGACGCCTGGTTCATGCTCCGGGCAGCTGCATCGGCAGTTTCGCCTTGGTCAGCCAGAAATCGTTGATGCTCTTGACCAGGCTCTCGAAGGCGTCCAGCTGCACCGGCTTACTGAGGTAGCAATTGGCCCGCAGCCGATAGCTTTTGACGATGTCGGCCTCGGCGACCGAGGTCGTCAGGATGATCGTCGGGATGGTCTTCAGGCTGTCGTCCTCCTTGATCCGGGCCAGCACCTCGCGCCCGTCCATTCTCGGCAGGTTGAGATCGAGCAGGATGAAATCCGGCCGCGGCGCCTGGGCGTGCGCCCCCTCGCGCCGCAGGAACGCCATCGCCTCGACGCCGTCGGTGGCGACATGCAGCTGGATCTGCTCGTTGGCCTCGCGGAAGGCTTCCCGCGTCAGGCGGACGTCGCCCGGGCTGTCTTCGACCAGCAGAACCGTCATCGCCGTATCTCCTCTGCTGGTTTTCATGAGGTCGCGCTGCCGGCGGCCAGGGAAAAGCGGAAGGTCGAGCCTTGGCCCGGTTGCGACTCGACCGAGATGTCGCCGCCGTGCCGCTCGACGATCTTCTTGCAGATCGCCAGGCCGATGCCGGTGCCGGCGAATTCTTCGCGCTTGTGCAATCGCTGGAACATGCCGAAAATCCTTTCGAAGTACTGGGGATCGATTCCGAGCCCGTTATCCTTGACCGAGAATATCCATTGCTTGCCGCCGTCGCGGGCGGCCGAGACGTGGACGCGCGGAATCCCCGGGCTCTGGTATTTGATCGCGTTGCCGATGAGGTTCTGGAAGAGCTGGATCAGCTGCCCCTCGTCGGCCAGGACGCCGGGCAGCGCGTCGTGGGTGACCTGCGCGCCGCTGTCGGCGATCGCGTCGTGCAGGTTGTGCAGCGCATCGCGCAGCGCCTCCTCGCTGGAGGCGTCCCTCATGTCGTTTTCCTTGGTGCCGACCCGCGAATAGGCCAGCAGGTCCTGGATCAGCCGCTGCATGCGGGAGGCGCCATCGACCGCGAAGGCGATGAACTCGTCGGCGTCGGAATCGAGCTTGCCCTTGTAGCGCCGCGACAAAAGCTGGGTGTAGCTCGCCACCATCCGCAGCGGCTCCTGCAAATCGTGCGAGGCGATGTAGGCGAATTGCCCCAGTTCCTCGTTCGAGCGGCTGAGTTCCTCGACGTTGCGCGCGAGCTCGCGTTCGGCGGCCCGGCGCACGCTGATGTCGCGGATCGCCGCGGTCACCAGGATGCTGGGCGCGCTGCCGAGCGGGCTCAGCATCAATTCGATCGGAAACTCGGAGGCATCCTTGCGCTTGCCGATGAGCTCGATGCCGGTGCCGATCTGCTGCGCCAGCGCGTCCTCGGCCGAGCGCAAACCGTCGGCGACGAGGCGCTCGGCGAACCCCTTGGGGATGATGTTGGTGACCTGTTGCCCCAATAGTTCGTCGCGGCGGTAGCCGAATTGTTTCTCGGCCTGCAAATTTAGCAGGACGATTTCGCCCTTTTGGTTGACCACCACCATCGCGTCCGGCGCCGCTTCCAGAAGGCCGCGGTAGCGGCCCTCCATCTGCGCCAGATATTTTTCCGCCGCCTTGCGCACGCTGATGTTGCGAATGGCCGCGGTCACCAATACCCCCTCGGCGCTGGCGAGCGGGCTCAGCATCAATTCGATCGGAAACTCGCTGGCGTCCTTGCGCTTGCCGGTCAGTTCGATGCCGGTGCCGATCTGCTGCGCCAGCGCGTCTTCGGCCGAGCGCAGATCGTCGGCCACCAGCCGCTCGGCGAAGCCTTCGGGGATGATGGCGGTGACCTTTTGCCCGAGCAGTTCGTCGCGCGGATAGCCGAACTGCTTCTCGGCCTGCGCGTTCAAGAGCACGATGTCGCCCTGCTGGTTGACCACCACCATCGCATCGGGGGCGGCCTCCAGAAGGCCGCGATAGCGGCCCTCCATCTGCGCCAGATGCGTCTCGGCCGCCTTGCGCACGCTGATGTTGCGAATGGCCGCGGTCACCAGCACGCCCTCGGCGCTGGCGAGCGGGCTCAGCATCAATTCGATCGGAAACTCGGAGCCGTCCTTGCGCTTGCCGATCAGCTCGATGCCGGTGCCGATCTGCTGCGCCAGCGCGTCTTCGGCCGAGCGCAAATCGTCAGCCACCAGCCGCTCGGCGAAGCCCTCGGGGATGATCGCGGTGACCTGCTGGCCGAGCAGTTCGTCGCGCTTGTAGCCGAACTGCTTCTCGGCCTGGACATTCAGGAGGACGATGTCGCCCCGCTGGTTGACCACGACCATCGCGTCGGGCGCAGCTTCCAGCAACCCACGGTAGCGCCCCTCCATCTGCGCCAGATGGGTCGCGGCCGCCTGGCGCGCGCCCTTGTTGCGAATGGCCGCCGTCGCCAAGCCGGGAGCGCGCAGCAATTTCATGTTGTTACCGAGGGTTTGACGTGTTGGCTGGGGCATGCAGGGGGAAAATCTCGAATGTCCGCGGGCCGCTGGCGAGCGCGCCCGAGGCCGATCCGATACCCATGCATGCGGAAACGGTAGCTTCGGAAACTACCTATAAGGGTAATTTATCCGATTAAACCGCAAATGGCGCGTCGCGCAGCTGCGATCAGGACGCTATTCTCGCGGCGTTGCGGCATCCAAGGCCGGCCCATCCTCGCAAAAGCGGCGCACCAGGAGCCGGGTCAGGAGGTAAAAGAGCAGGCCGTGCACCAAAAGCGCCGCCAGCGCCGCCCAGCTCAGCTGGATTTCGGCGCGGCGGGCCAAGACGTCGCTGGCGCCGACCGCCAGCCAGTTCATCGCGGCGTGCGCCCCGATCGTCAGCTCGAGCCGCTCGTCGCGCAGCGTCACCACCGAGTAGATCGCCGACAGCGTGAAGAGGTAGGGGATCGTCAAGGAGCCGTAGGCGTTGAAGTGCATCGCGCCGAACGCGAGGCCGACGCCGGCGGCGATGACAGCGCGGTTGCGCACGATGCGGCCGAGCGCTTGCGTCAGGTAGCCGCGAAACAGCATCTCTTCGCTCGCCGCCTGCAGCGGGATCAGCAGCATGACCAGCGCGAGGCCGGGGAGCGGCAGCGTCGAGGGGACGCGCAGCGGGGTCCCGCTCGTCAGGTGGGTCAGGTAGAGCAGCACCGCGACCAGCACGCCCTCGACCCCGGCGCCGATCGCCAGGCGGCGCCAGTCGAGCCGCAGATCGGTCGCGACCAGCGACAGCCAGGGCCGCCGGTGAAGGCGCGCGACGCCCCACGCCAGCGTCAGCCCGGCGACGACGACCGCGCCGAATGCCGTGACGACGATCCCGGTCGTGCCGACCGCCGGCGACACCCAATGCTGCGTGGCGGCGAAGAGCAGCGTCCCCAGCACCGCCCCGAGGGACGCCATCGGCGCGAGGATGACGCAGAGCAGGGTGAGAAGGTAGCTGCGCACCCGGTTGTTGCCGAGCGCCGCCAGATCGATGAATTTCCAGCCGTAGCCCGGCAGCTGCATCGGCACGGGGCCCGTCAGCCGGCGAGGCTGCGAGCCGGCTCGACGCCGGCCGCCTGGGGCGCCATGCCCGCACTCACCAGCCGCAGCACCGCCGGATAATCGGTTTTCCCCGAGCCGAGCAGCGGCAAGAGAGCCGCCGCCACGATGTCGCGCGGGATTGCGAGCTCGGGCAGGCCGCCCCGGTGCGCCGCCTCGACCAGCGCCTCGCGGGTCACCGCCGGCGCCTCGCTGACCAGGACCAAGCGCTCGCCGCGGCGCGCGTCGGGCAGCGCGACGACGGCATGGCGGTACTGCGGATAGGCCGCCGTCGCGATACGCTCGACGATTGCGAGCGACACCATCTCGCCGGCGATCTTGGCGAAGCGCTTGGCGCGGCCGGCGATCGTCACAAAGCCCTCGTCGTCGAGCCGCACGATGTCGCCGGTGTCGTGCCAGCCCTCTTCGGGCGGCGCCAGGACGCCCGGCGCCTCGGGCCGCAGGTAGCCGGCCATCACGTTGGGGCCGCGCAGCAACAGGCGGCCGCCCTCATCGATCCCCTCGACCGCTTCGAGCCGGTGCTCGATCAGCGGCAGCAGGCGGCCGACCGTGCCGGCCTTGAAATGCATCGGCGTGTTGACCGCGACGACCGGCGAGCACTCGGTGACGCCGTAGCCTTCGAGGATGCGCTTGCCGAAGCGCTCGGCCCACACCTGGCGGGTCTCCTCGCGCACCGGCTCGGCGCCGGCGAAGACATAGCGCAGCGCGTAGAAATCATACGAATTGGCGGCGCGCGCGTAGCCGGCGAGGAAGGTGTCGGTGCCGAAGAGGATCGTCGCGCCGATGCCGTAGGCCAGCTCCGGCACGATCCGGTAATGCAAGGGCGAGGGATAGAGGAAGGTCCGCACGCCGGACAATACCGGCAACAGAAAGCCGCCGGTGAGCCCGAAGCTGTGGAACATCGGCAGCACGTTGAGGAGGCTGTCGGCCGGGCTGAAATCGACCCGCGCGGCGAGCTGGCGGCAATTGGCCAAGAGGTTGGCGTGGCTGAGCACAACCCCCTTGGGCGCCCCTTCCGAGCCCGAGGTGAAGAGGATCGCGGCGGCGTCGGATCCGAGGATGCCGCGCCGGCGGTATCGCGCGGCCGCGAAGCGCGACGCCACCAGGCCATACAGTTTGTCGCCGAGGCCGAGCCCGGCCTGCAGATCCTCGAGCCAGACAATCTCGACCGCTTCGGCGAGCGCGGCGGCCAGCGCGTCGAGCCGGGCCAATTCGATAAAGCGCCGCGACGAGAGGACGATTCGTAGCTGTGCGGTGCGGCAGGCCGAGATCACATTGTCGGCGCCGCCGGTGTGGTTGAGCATGGCGGGGACGCGGCCGGTTGCCTGGAGCGCGAAAAACGCCAGCGCCGCCCCGAGCGAGTTCGGCACCATCAGGCCGACCGCCTCGCCCGGCTTGGTCATGCGCTCGATCCGCCGCCCGAGAACCAGGCTGGCGGCGACGACGCGGTCGTAGCCGATCGGCCCGGCAAGCGGATCGGCGAGGATCGGATGCCTGCCGCCATGCGCCGCGCGCGCCGCGAGCAAGGCGCCCCAGAGGCTCGCGCTGTGGGGCCGGCGCGCCATCGTCTCCGACATCGCGTCGTAGAGCATGAGCCCGGCGCGGTGCCGCCGCACCCGGCCGCGCAATTGCGGCGGGATCGCGAGGCGGCGCGGCTCGTAGAGGGTGATCCGCACCTTGGGGAACCAGCGCCGCCGCAGCCGGCCGCCGAGCCGGCTGAACGGCGTCGCCTCGACGCCGTCGATCCGCACCGGCAGGATCGCCGCCTCGGCCTTGTCGGCGATCAGCGCCGGGCCGTCATAGATTTTCATCAGCGCGCCGCCCGTGACGTTGAGGCGGCCCTCGGGAAAGATCACGCATTGACGGCCGGCCTGCACCGCCTTGATCAGCGCCTTGGTGGCGAACGGGCGGGTCGGGTCCATCGCGTAGATTTCGGCCCCGGCGAGGAGCGGGCGGACCCACCAGCGGGCGGCCTGCGCGGTGTCGATCGCGAACATCGGATAGCCCGGCAGGAAGGCCGCGATCAGCGGCCCGTCGAGGTAGGAGACGTGGTTCGGCACGATGACCAGCCGCTCGGGCGCCGCGGCGAGGTGTTCGAGGCCTTTGACCTCGACGCGGTAGGCGAGACGCAGCGCGATGCGCGCCAGCATGCGCAGGGTGTCCTGCGGCAGGAGGCGGCAGATCCACAGCGCGACGCCGAAATTGACGATCGCGATCGTCAAATAGAGGTCGGGGGTGTGGAAGCCGGCGGCGAGCAAGGCCGCGGTCGCGCCGGCGGCGGCGCTCATGTAGAGCGCGTTCATGATGTTGCCGGCGGCGATCACGCGGGCCCGCGCCGCTTCCTCGCTGCGGCGCTGGATGATCGCGTAGAGCGGCACGACGAACACCCCGCCGCTGACCGCGATCAGCGTCAGGTCGAGGAAGATGCGGATGCCAATGGGGCGCATGAGAAAGCCGGCGATGCCGAGCAGCGGGCCGCCGGCGGGGGCGACCGCACCCTCGCTCGCCAGCGCGAGGTCGAGCGAGAAGGCCGCCATGCCCAAGGCTGCCAGCGGCACGTAGCGGGCGCTGACTTCGCCCCCCATCAGCCGGCCGCACAGCACCGAGCCGGCCCCGACCCCAATCGAGAAGGCGGCGAGAAAGAGCGTCACGACGCCGCTGCCGGCGCCCAGCGTCTCTTTCGCGAAAGAGGGGATCTGCGTCAGGAAGACCGCGCCGACCAGCCAGAACCACGAAGCGCCGAGGATCGCCAGCCAGACGTCGCGGCGCTGGCGCGCCTGGCCGAGGATGCCGAGCGTCGCGGCCAAGAGGTTGCGGCTCAGGCGCAGCCCGGGCGAGGGCGCCGGCGCGCGCGGCAGGAAGAAGCTCGCCCCCAGGCCGAGCCCGGCGCAGAGGGCGAGGAGGAGGCTCGCGGCGGCGGTGCCGTGGTCGACCGCGACCGCGATGCCGCCGGCGATCGTGCCGAAGAGGATCGCGAGAAAGGTGCCCCCTTCAAGGAGCGCGTTGCCGTTGACCAATTCCCCCGGCGCCAAATGCTGCGGCAGCAGCGAATAGCGCACCGGGCTCGAAAACGTCGCCTGGGCGCCGAGCGCGAAGAGCGCGAGGAGGCAGAGCGCCAGGCTGTCGAAGAGCAGCGCCGCGATCGCCGCCAGCACGGTCGCCAGTTCGGCGGCCTTCAGCACCTGCAGGAGGCGCGAGCGCTCGAAGCGGTCGGCCAATTCACCGGCGGTCGCCGAGAACAGAAAGAACGGCGCGATCAGCGCGCCGCCGGCGATCGCCGCGAGCGCCCCCGGGGCGAACGGGCTGTGCAGCGCCGTACTATAGGTCACCAGCATGATGAAGGCGCTCTTGAAGAGATTGTCCTCGAAGGCGCCGAGCGTCTGCGTCGCGAACAGCGGCAGGAAGCGGCGCGCGGCCAGGAGGCGGAGCTGGTTGTTCATGCTGTCCCTCGCGGGTCTGCGGCGCTCGCTGCCATGGATGTCGTTGCGGTAATGAATGAACGTTCACTCACTATATCACTGCCCCAACGCTGCCGCAACACCCCTTTTATTTCCTTGCCGAGACATCCCCGACGCCGAATGATCGCGCGCCGCGACGACCCGCGGTCGCCTCTAACATTCTCGCGCCCCGAGCGATAAGGACAGGTTTATGAGAGCAATGACACGCAACTTCGCATATGGCGCCGGCGCCCTCGCGGCGCTGTGGTTGAGCGCGCCCGCGTCGGCCCAGACAGCCTACGACGACATGGCGTGCCGGCAATATGCCGACGCCCAGGTCGCGCCGATGCGCAGCCAGGCGAGCAGCCAGGCCTTCGGCAGCACGCTGCTCGGCGCCGGGCTCGGAGCGGCGATCGGCGGCGCGGTCGGCGGCGGTCGCGGCGCCGGGATCGGCGCGGCCTCGGGCGCGCTCGCCGGCACGGTCGGCGGCGCCGCCAACGCGCAGAACGCCAACGGCTACATCGCGCAGCAATACAGCGCCTATTATTACCAGTGCATGCAGGCCCGCGCGGCCCCGCCGCCGCCCCCCGGCTACTCGCCGCAGCGCTGAGGGCGCGACCCTAAAGTTGGGCGGACCATCTCTTTCCCCCATTTCCGTCATGCCGGCGCAGGCCGGGACCCATGCGTCAAACGGCGCAACGGCTGAACAATGGGTCCCGGCCTGCGCCGGGATGACGGAAATGGGGTTGCTTGAGCGGCAAGGCCTCGCGATTCGGGCGCTAATAGAGCCCGGGCACGAGGCGCCAGGTGCGGCGGCGGTAGGCGTCGTATTCGGCGCCGAACTGCGCGGCGAGGAGGCGCTCCTCGGCGGCGATGCGGGCGAGGACCGGCGGGATCGACAGCGCCGCGAGGATGACGCCCAGCGCCGAGCGGAACGCGAGGCCCCAGCCCAGCGCGTTGACCAGCATGCCCAAATAGCTCGGGTGGCGGATCGTGCGGTAGAGGCCGCCCGTGACGAGGGTATGGCCGGGCTGGATCGCGACGAGGCCGCTGAAGCGCCGCCCCAGCACGAAGACCGGCCACAGGCGCAGCACGCCGCCGGCGACGAAGAGGGCGAGCCCGAGCCAGCGCACACCCTCGCCGTCGAGCGTCCACAATTCGTGCGCGTCGCACCACGCCGGCAGGTAGGCGGCGGCCAGGCCGATCGCGACAAACGCGACAAGGACCCAGCGGTTGTCGCGGTCCTCGCGCTCGCCGGAACTGAGGTTGCCCTCGGAGAAGATCGCGAAGCCGCACATTACCCCGACCGCGACCGCCAGCCCGCTCAGCGCCGGGTCGGAGAAGAACGCGGCAAACCCGCCGCGCCCGAGGATCGCCAGGCCGAGACAGATTGCGGTCCCGGCGATCTCGACGAAGGCCAGCCGGCTGAGCCGCAGCCGGGTCAGCCCCAAACCTCGCGCGCCACCTCGACGACGAGGCGCAATTTCGCCTTCTCTTCCTCGATCGACAGCGCGTTGCCGTCGACGGTCGAGGAAAAGCCGCATTGCGGGCTGAGGCACAGCTGGTCCAGCGGCACGTAGCGCGCCGCCTCGTCGATGCGGCGCTTCAGTTCGTCCTTCGCTTCGAGCGCGGCGCGCTTGGAGGTGACGAGGCCGAGGACGATTTTCGTCGGCCCCTTCGGCACGAAGCGCAGGGGCGCGAAGCCGCCCGAGCGCGCATCGTCGTATTCGAGGAAGAAGCCGTCGACCTTGAGTTCGCCGAAGAGGGCCTCGGCGACGTGGTCGTAGCCGCCCTCGGCCATCCATGACGAGCGGAAATTGCCGCGGCACATATGCGTGCAGACGGTCATGCCGGGGGGCTTATTGGCCAACGCCTGGTTGATCAGGCGGATGTTGGTCAGGTGCTGCGTCGCGCCGTCGCCGCCGATCGAGGTGACGTAAGCGCGCTGCGCCGGATCGTTCAGATAGGCGAGGCTGGTGTCGTCCAGTTGCAGATAGGTGCAGCCGAGCGCGGCGAGGCCGGCGATCTCCTGGGCGTAGACCTGGGCGAGGTCGTGCCAGAATTCGTCCATCGCCGGATAGGCGCCCTCGTCGATCGCGGCGCGGCCGCCGCGGTAATGCAGCATCGAGGGCGAGGGGATCGTCAATTTTGGCGTGGTGCCGGCCGGCGCCACCGATTTGAGGTAGGCAAAATCCTCGCCGAAGATCGTGCGGTCGAGCCTGAGCCGGCCCGCGACCCGGTGCGCCGCCGGGGAGAATTCGAGCGTGCCCGCTGCGTTCCTGAACTGGATGTTGAGCACCCGCTCGGTCTTCGCGACGCCGCCCAGCTGGTAGAGAAAATCCATGTGCCACGAACCGCGGCGAAATTCCCCGTCGGTGACGCCTTGAAGGCCCAATTCGGCCTGCATCCGCGCGGCCTCGGCGATCGCGCGATCCTCGACCCGGCGCAATTCCTCGGCCGAGCTGCGCCCCGCCTGATGCTCGCCCCGCGCGCGCAGCAACGCCGCCGGCCGCAGCAGGCTCCCGACATGATCGGCGCGGAAAGGTGGCCCCGAAACATCGCTCATCGCCGCTCCTCACCGAGTAGGGCGGAAAAGCGCAGCGCCTTCCGCCACGACGGTTCGCCGCAAGACGGCGGAAGACGCTTCGCTCTTCCGCCCTACGGGCTATTCGCGTACTTTAATCCAATCATCTATAGGTTGCTCCCGTTGTGCCGGCGGGGGAACAAACGAAAATGCGAGTTTGACCCCACATCTATCGCAGACATGAACACGGTATCTGGCTTGCAACTGTGGAGTAGCTTGTAGTATGCCCTTTACACCCTTATCATAACAGCCGGAACAGAGATTATGCGCAGGATACTCTCCATTATTTTCCTCTGATTTAAGATAATATACAAGAACTCCTGGCTCGTATCTCACAAGTTTATACCGATTCTTCTCTACTTCCCACGCCTTAAGTCGATCAATTTCTTTTTCAAGATCGTCTATCTTCTTAACCAACATAGTCTGTTCTGATTGAGCTGAGAACAAAGCGGACTGCGCTGCCGCGATCTGCTGGTTCAGTTCAACCGTCTTTTCCAAGAGCTTTGCAGAGTCCCGAAGGCCCATCAACGTCTGCGCGATCTCGCTCGCGGAGCGGACGGCCTGAAAGCCCTGCGCGAGCGCCAACAAGTCCACCATTGAAATTTGCTCCGAGCGGGTGGTGCCGGGTCAAAACGGAATTTCGTCGTCGAGATCGTTGGCGGTGCTGCGGCCGCGGGCGCCGCCCATCGGAGCGGCGGCGGCGCGGGGGGGTGCGGCGTAGCTGCCGGGGTCGGATTCCTCGTAGCCGCCTTCGCTCGCGCCGCCGGCGGCGCCGCGGCCGCCGCTGGCGCCGTCCAGCATCGTCAGTTCGCCGCGGAAGCGCTGCAGCACGACTTCGGTCGAATAGCGTTCCTGGTTTTGCTGGTCGGTCCACTTCCTCGTCTGCAGCGCGCCCTCGACATAGATTTTCGAGCCCTTGCGCAGGTATTTCTCGGCGATCTCGACGAGCCGCTCGTTGAAAATCACGACGCGGTGCCACTCGGTGCGCTCCTTGCGCTCGCCCGAGACGCGGTCGCGCCAGCTTTCGCTGGTCGCCAGGTTGAGGTTGGCGATGCGGGTGCCGTCGCCGGTCGAGCGGATTTCGGGGTCGCGGCCGAGATTGCCGACGAGGATCACCTTGTTGACGCTGCCTGCCATGGGGTCACCGCGTGCTTAGGGCGTGGGAGATCGCATCTTATCATGTTCGCAGAATGTTCCTAGCGGGATGTCACCCCGCGCGAGTTCATTCCACTGGCACGAAGATGCAGTTGCGCACCTTGGCGCCGACCGCTTTCGAGAGGTGCCCCTTGCCGGTGGTGTCCTCGACCAGGATGACCTCGCCGGCGCCGATGATGCGCGCTTCCCCGTCGCTGGCGGTGATCTGGACGCCGGCGTCGAGGTTGATGATGTATTGCCGGCGCGGCGCCGGGTGCCAGTCGAGGTCGTAATCGGGCTGCACCTCGCGGAAGATGATGCCGGTGGCGGGCAGGCGCTTCGAAAGTTTGCCGGCGCGGCCCTCCTCGGCCCATTCGACCTCGATGTCGCGGAAATGCGATTGGCCGCTGGCGTCGGTATAGAGGTTGTGGATGCGCATCGCGCCGCCTCCCGGGGGTTTGGTTAAGGAGCGGCGATTGTAGCGGCGCCGGCGCCTCGCGCGCCAGCGCCGCGAGACGCTATCCGCTACCGTATCCGGTAATAGTAGGGGCCGCCTTGGTATTGCGGGTAGATGTCGGGCGGCGGCGGCGGGTAGGCCCGCGCGTTTTCCGCGTCGACGTACCCCGGGTAGGGGCCGGCGAGCGCCGGGATCAGGATCCATCCGGCGGTGCTGAGGATGTCCGAGGCGAGGCAGCCCGGCCACGACAGCGCCGAGGAGGTGCACCATTGCGATGCCCAATAATCGGGCTGCGCGTTGGCCGCCGATAGGGGCGCCGCGGCGACGGCGGCAAGGGCGAGGACCGGCAGCGCAATTCGCGGGATTCGGGAGATGGGCATGGGGGGCTCCAGGGGTTGGACGCGCGCGCAGATTAGGCCGGCAAGCGGCGAAATGCGACCCCCCGCGGCTTGCTTCTCGGGGCGGTTATTCGCAACCCGGCGTTGCGGGCGCCCGGGCGGCGGCTGACACGACGCCACCGCCCCTCCCGACGCGCGCTCAGTAGCCGTAATAATACGGCCGCGGCCCGTAATAGTAGGGCGGCGGCGGATAGTAGGCCGCCGGCGGTCCGTAATAATATGGCCGGTAGAACGGCCGGAACGGCGCTGTCGCGATCGCCGCGGCGGTGCCGACCACCGCCGCCCCGGCGACAAACGGCCAGAACAGCGGGAAGCCGCGGTGCCAGCGCGCCTGCGCCGGGGTCAGCGGCAGCGCGGCGAGCGCCGCGATCAGCGCGACCGAAAGGGCAATCCGCTTCGACAACATCGCTTCCTTCTCCATCCAGTGGCGGGGCCGCAGCCTAATACACCGCGAGCGTTGCATTCTAGGCGGCATGCGCGCCAGGCATCCCCACACCCATCCCCGCACCCCATACGGGCGAAGCTTGGCAGGCCCCCGGATACGCCGGTTGCGCCGCGCCGGGCGGCCGATAATGATGCCGCCGGGAAGGCTCGAGCGGGGTCGGTCGCGATGGAATTCGGCAGCTTCATGGAGTTTCCGCCACTTGCCGGCGGCGGTGAGAGCGCCGCCTTCGACCAGGCATTGAACGAATGCGAGATGGCCGAGCGCGTCGGGCTCGACGCGGTGTGGCTCGCCGAACTGCACGGCGCGCCGGAGCGCTCGGTGATGTCGGCGCCGATGATGGTGGCGAGCGCGATCGCGGCGCGCACCAGCCGGATCAAGATCGGCCTCGCGGTGCAGGTGCTGCCGCTGTCGCACCCGCTGCGCCTCGCCGAGGAGGCCGCGACGATCGACCAGATCAGCCACGGAAGGCTGATCTACGGCATCGGGCGCAGCGGCGTCGTGCGGACCTACGAGGATTACGGCATCGACTACGGCGAGAGCCGCGAGCGCTTCGCCGAGACGCTGGAAATCTTGCAGCTGGCGTGGACCCGGCCGAGTTTTTCCTATTCAGGCAAGTATCACAGCTTCGACAACGTCGCGGCGACGCCAAAGCCCTACCAGAAGCCCTATCCCGAACTGCGCATGGCGGCGGCGACGCCGGAAACCTTCCCGCAGATCGGGCGGCTGGGCCTACCGATTTTTGTCGCGGTGCGGCAGGGGCCGTTTTCGCAATTGGCCGAGAGCATCAAATCCTACCGCGCGGCCTACGCAGCGGCCGGGCATGAGGGGCGCGGCCGGGTGTTCCTGCGGGTCCCGGCCTATCTCGCCGAAACCCGCGCGCAGGCGCGGGCCGAGGCGAAAGAGAGCCTGATGAGCTTTTTCGCCTACCAGGCCGAACTGGGCCGCGATTCGGCGCGCCGCGCCGGGGGCGAAGTTGCACTGCAGCGGCTGCGCCGGGTCGAGCGGCTGGAGGCCCTGACCTATGAGGAAGCACTCGCGACCCAGGTATTGATCGACGAGCCGCACGGCTTCGCGGCCCGGCTGCGCGAGGTCGACGCCGAGATCGGCCTCGACGGCATCCTCGCCGAACTCAATTGCGGCGGCAAGATCCCGCAGCCCCGCGTCCTCAACGCCCTGAAGCTCCTATGCGAGGAGGTGAAGCCGCAATTTCATTGAGGCAGCGGCGCCGCCGGTAGGGCGGAAAAGCGTAGCGCCTTCCGCCGCCGTCCGATCTTGCGCATCCTGACCTAAACTGCGGAGAGTGCCGCGCGAATGGCGGAAGGCACTGCGTTTTTCCGCCCTACGGCCGCTGCACTGTTAAGCCACGCGCGGCATGATAAGCGCAGCGCCTTCCGCCGCCGCCCGAACTTGGGCATGCTGTGGCGATGCCGGACTACCGCCGCAACCGGATTTCGGGAGCAACCTACTTTTTCACGGTAAATCTGTTCGACCGCAGTTCCGCTCTGCTGGTGACGCAGATCGAGGCGCTGCGCGAGGCGGTGCGTCAGGTGCGCCGGCGCTCGCCCTTCGCAATCGACGCCTGGGTCGTCTTGCCCGACCACATGCACTGCCTGTGGACTTTGCCGCCGGACGATTGCGATTTTTCCGGTCGCTGGCGGGCGCTCAAGAAGGCGTTCTCGAAATCATTGCCCGATACCGAGCCCCGATCGCCCGTCATGATCCGCCGCGGCGAGCGCGGCATCTGGCAGCGCCGCTATTGGGAGCACACGATCCGCGACGAGCGGGACTATGCGGCCCATATGGACTACATCCACTTCAACCCGGTAAAGCACGGCTTGGTGGAAGGGTCGGAGGAATGGCCATTCTCCAGCTTTCGCCGCTGCGTCGCGGCGCAGCTATACCCGGCGGATTGGCTGGGGAGTGACGCTGCGTCCTTCGAAACGGGCGAGCGGCGTTGACATAACACCCCGGAAACAGCGGCGCAAGGTTCGAGGAAGAGGCGTGGGGAGGGCGGAAAAGCGTAGCGCCTTCCGCCAGCGATCTTCGGCGTGCTGCGACAATCCCCGACGATGACGTAAAAACGGGGAGGCTCCAGCGCAAATGGCGGAAGGCGCTGCGCTTTTCCGCCCTACGGGGGCCGCTGTGCTAGGCGACGATCGACAGCGGCTCGCGGTGATCGGCGGGGGCGGCGGCGGGGTCGGGGAAGAGGAGTTCTTCGTAGAGGTCGATCGTGCGGGCGCACATCGTGTCGCGCGTATAGCCGGCCGCGACGTGCGAGCGGGCGCGCAGCGCGAAGGCGGCGCGCTCGGCCGGGTCGAGCCCGAGCGCCGTGGCGATCGCGGCGGCGAGCGAGGCGCGGTCGCCCGGCGGCACCAGCCAGCCGGTGCTGCCCGGCAGGATCGTCTCGCGGGCGCCGCCGTGGTCGGTCGCGACGACCGGGCGGCCCATCGCCTGCGCCTCGACGATGACCCGGCCGAACCCCTCGGGGTCGGTCGAGGCGGAAACCACGACATCGGCCAGCATGTAGGCCGCCGGCATGTCGCCGCATTCCTCCACGATGCGGAAGAGGCCGATGACGCCGGCCCGCCCGATCGCCGCCTCCAATTCGCGGCGGAAGCCCGGGCGCTGCTCGGCGCCGACCAACAGGCAGCACAGATCGCGGCGGCGCAGGCGGGCGATCGCCTCGACGAAATCGAGCCCGCCCTTCCACCTCGTCAGGCGCCCCGGCAGCATCACGATTGTCGCGTCGTCGGGCACCCGCCAGCGCGTCGCCAGGGCGGCGATCCGCTCGCCGCTGACGCGGCGCGGGTCGAACGAGGCGAGGTCGACCCCGCGCGGGATGACGCGCAGCCGGTCGCGCTCGACACCGTACTCGCGGGCGGCATGCTCGCCGACGAATTGCGAGATCGCGATGACCCGCTCGCCCTTCGCCATCACCGAATTATACCAGCGCTTCAGCGGCAGGTCGGCCGGGTAGGCGGCGTGAAAGGTGGTGACGAAGCGCCGCCGCGTCGCGCGCGCCGCCGACCAGGCGCTCCACGCCGGGGCGCGGCTGCGGGCGTGCACGATGTCGATCTTGTAGCGCCGGATGAGGTCGACGAGCGCGGCCGCGTTGCGCCGCATCACCAGCGGGTTTTTCGACGCCAGCGGCAGCTTGAGGTGCACCGCGCCGACCCGCGCCAGCTGGTGCTCCATCGGGCCGCCGGCGGAGGCGACGTAGGCGCTCCAGCCGGCAGCGACAAGCGCCGCCGCGAGGTCGACCGTGCCGCGCTCGACGCCGCCCGAGACGAGGCTCGGGATAACCTGCAAGACCGCCGGCGGGCGGCCTTCTGCGGGCAGGCCCGCGATGCTATCGTCACGTATCATCCGCTTGTCGCCAGAATACGATGCCTGTCTCCGCCAGCGCCTCGGCGCACGAGTCCACAGCCGCGGCGGGCGGCGGAATCTTAACACGCGCCGACGGCGCGACAATCGCTTACCACCGCCTCCACGGCCGCCGCCGGGGAAGGGGGCCGGGGATCCTCTTCCTCGGCGGCTTCCGCTCCGCAATGACCGGCACCAAGGCGTTGTTTTTAGAGGATTATTGCCGCCAGCGCGGGCGCGCCTTCGTGCGTTTCGACTATTTCGGGCACGGCGCCTCGGACGGCGATGTCGCGCACGGCACGATCGGGCGCTGGCGGGACGATGCGATTTGCGTCATCGATTCGTTAACGGCAGGGCCGCAGATCCTGGTCGGATCGAGCATGGGCGGCTGGATCATGCTGCTGGCGGCGCTGGCGCGACCGGCGCGGATCGCGGCGCTGGTCGGCGTCGCCCCGGCGCCCGACTTCACCCACGAGCTTCTGTGGCCGCGCCTCAGCCCGGCGCAGCGCCGCGAGGTCACACGGCGCGGCGCGATCGTGCTGCAGTCGGAATTCGACCCCGCCGGCTACCTCTATACCAAGACGCTGATCGAGGACGGCAAGCGGCACCTGCTGCTCGGCGCGCCGATCGCGATTGACGTGCCGGTGCGCCTGCTGCACGGGCTCGCCGACGCCTCGGTGCCGTGGCAACTGAGCCTGCGCCTCGCCGAGCGGCTCACCAGCGGCGATGTCGCGGTGACCCTGGTCAAGGACGGCGACCACCGCCTCTCCGCCCCCGCCGACCTCGCCCGCCTCGCGCAAACGTTAGACGCACTCGACGCGCTATGATCCCGGTGGTGGTGGGGCGGCGGGTTGCGGCGGGGGCTCGGGGGCGGCGATGTCGCGGGTTTCGAGCGGGCCGGGCGGCGTGCCGAAGGTCAGGCGGATGCGGTAATGCGCCCAGTCGCGGCGGTAGGCGACCGGGTCGGGCAGCGCGATATCGGCGGTCGAGACGGTCGCCAGCAGCTGCTCGCGGCTCTGCACGGCGGCGCCGGCTAGCACGCTCGGGCCGGCCAGGGACGGCATCGCGCTGCTGCCCGAGACCGGCTCCTGCCAGAGGTTGCCGGCGGTCCACTGGCCGGTCGCGTAGCCCGGCGAGGCCGCGACGTTGATGTAGCTGGCCGGCGTCGGGGCGCCGCCCGGGGCAACCAGCTCGGCGGCGCGCAGCGGCAGGCGCTCGACCGCGTTGACGACGATCGTGTCGACAATGCCGCCGCGCGGGAAGCTCGCGACGAGCTGCGCGCTCGGGGAGTTCGGGCCTTGGGTATCCGGGCCGGGCGGCAAGGCGGCGCTGTCGCAGGCGGCGAGGCCGAGCGGCGGCAGCAGAAGCAGGAGCGGCAACACGCGGCGCATCGCATCCCCGTCGGAGATCCCCGTCGGAGGTCACCGGCGGGCTCTCTTTCTATGTCATCGCCGACCGCCCGGCGCAATCGTGCGCAATCGCGGGCGCCGTGACAGCGGCGCCGCCGGTGTGCACAATTCGCCGCGATAATCGTCCGAGGAGAGCCAAGATGAATGACGGCGCCACGCTGCGCACCGCCGATATCGGCCCGGTCGAGGACCGCTTTTTCACGCTGCGCGATTTTCGCCTCGCCAACGGCAGCGTGATGCCGGAGGCGACGATCGCCTACGAGACCTACGGGCGCCTCGCGCCGCCCGATGGGCCAAATGGCGGCACAAACGCCGTGCTGGTGACGCACGGCTATACCGGCAGCCACCACGCCGCCGGGCGCAACCCGGCGAATGGCGGGCTGCCCGGCTCGTGGGACGGCCTGATCGGCCCGGGCAAGGCGATCGACACCGATAAGCTCTTTGTCGTCGCCAGCAACATGCTGGGCTCGTCCTACGGCTCGACCAACGCGGCGAGCCGCAACCCGGCGACCGGCGAGCCCTATGGCCCCGATTTCCCGGCGATCGGCGTGCGCGACATCGTCGCGGCGCAAAAGGCGCTGCTGCAATCGCTCGGCGTCCAGCACCTGGTCGCGGTCGCCGGTCCCTCCTACGGCGGCTACCAGGCGTTCCAGTGGGCCGTCGCCTATCCGGATTTCATCGACGCGATCGTGCCGGTCAACACCGCGCCATGGGCCTCGGCCAATACCGACAAGCAGCTCGCCGAGGTGACGGCGCGGCTCGCCACCGACCCCGAATGGCATGGCGGGCGCTACTATGGCAAAGGCGGGGCCAAGGCGGCGCTGACCGAAATTCGCATCGAGACGCTGAAGCGCTACGGGATCGACGCCAATTTGACGCCGCGCTATCCCGACGCGATAGAGCGCGAGGCGGCGATCCGGGCGCAGGCCGCCACCTGGGCGAAGAACTGGGACGCCAATTCGCTGATCATCCTGCGCCGCGCGCTCCTCGGCTTCGACACGCGGCCGGACTTTGCCAAGATCAAGGCGCGCGTCCTCTATATCCTGTGCCGCAGCGACGCGCTCTTTCCGCCGAAGATCGCGCCGGCGGTGATCGCGGCGCTCGGCGCGGCCGGGGTCGAGGCGCGCTATTTCGAGCTCGACAGCGATCTCGGGCATTCCTCCAGCGGCCCCGAGCACGCCAAATGGTCGCCCGTCCTGCGCGAGTTCCTGGCGCCCCTCGTCGCCCGGGTGGCCTGAGCCGCCGCAACATCTCCCGTCACCCCCGCGCAAGCGGGGGTCCAGAACAAGCGGCAGACTGGTTGCCCCAGGATTCCCGCGTGCGCGGGAATGACGATTCGCGCTAACGCGCCGCGGCGTGGCGACTGCCGAGAAATTCGAGGGCGGCGTTGAGCTGGGCGTCTTTCGCGGTGCCGATGATCTTGGGATTGATCGGGTGGTCGGCCGCCGGGGTCGGCGTCGCGGCCGCCGGGACGCTCTTCGGCGCCAGCGCCCCGGTCGGCTTCAGCGTCCCGAACAGATCGCTCTCGTAGGTGATGACGGCGTTCGCCACCTGCTGGTCCTTGGGCAGTTCGACGACCCGGTCGGGGGTGATGCCGTGGCCCTGGATCGAGCGGCCGGACGGCGTGTAATAGAGCGCCGTCGTCAGGCGCAGCGCGCCGCGGCGGCCTTCAAGCGGGATGATGCTCTGGACCGATCCCTTGCCGAAGCTGTGGGTGCCGATCAGCGTCGCGCGCTTGTCGTCCTGCAGCGCGCCGGCGACGATCTCGGCAGCCGACGCCGAAGCGCCGTTGATCAGCACCGCCATCGGCACGCCGCGGATCAAATCGCCCTTGGGCGGCGCGTTGTAGGCGCGGTTTTCGTCATGTTCGCGGCCCTTGGTGGTGACCACCCCGCCGCCATCGAGAAAATCGCCGGCAACCTCGACCGCCGCGTCGAGGAGGCCGCCGGCGTCGTTGCGCAGATCGAGGACGAAGCCCGACAGATGCCCGCCCGCCTGCCGGCGCAGCTGGGCGATCGCGGCGCGCAGCTCGGCCGGCGTATTCTCGTCGAAGGTGCTGATCCGGGCATAGCCGATGCCGCCCGGGTGCAGCGCGGACTTGACCGAATCGACATGGATGATCGCCCGGGTGATCGCGAGCGCGAATTCCGGCCGGTTGGCCCGCGCGATCGTCAGCACGACGGGCGTCCCCGGGCTGCCGCGCAGGCGCCGCACGACATCGCTGATATCCATGCCGACGATCGGCTGCCCGTCCGCTTTCAGGATGCGGTCGCCGGGCTCGATGCCGGCGGTGGCCGCCGGGGTGCCGTCGATCGCGGCGATCACCTGCGGCACCCCCTGCTCGACCGAAATCTCGATGCCGACGCCGCCGAACTGGCCGCTCGTCGTCGCCATCAGCTCGCGGTATTCGCGCTCGGTCATGTAGTCGGAATGCGGATCGAGCTTGTTCAGCATGCCCTTGAGGGCGCCGTCGACGAGCTTGTCGGGCTTGACCGGCACGACGTAACTCTGCTCGACCTGCTGCATCGCGTCCTGCATCAGGCCGAGTTCGCTGCCGCTGAGCGGCGGGTCCCCGCCCCCGGGGCTGCACGCGCCGAGCGCCAGCGCCAGCCCCAGCGCGCCGCCGCCGAAGAACAGCAGCGCCTGGCGCGAGCGGGAAACCATCATGCCTCGCGGTCCGGTTGCCGCTCGGGATGGGCGGCGGCGAAAGCGTCGAGCTGCATGCAAGTCTTGAATATCCTGGTTATCGTCGGGTAGGGCGCGAGATCGAGCGCGTAGCGCTCGGCATTGACGATCTGCGGCGCCAGCGCGATGTCGGCGAGGCCCGGCTCATCGCCGTGGCAGAAGGCGCCGGTCCGCTTGTCCGCGGCCACCAGCGCTTCGAAGGCGGCGAAGCCCTCGGCGATCCAATGGTTGTACCAGCGCCCAAGCGCGGCCTCGTCATGCCCCAGCTCGCGATGCAGATAGCGCAGCACGCGCAGATTGTTGAGCGGATGAATGTCGCAGGCGACGATCGCGGCGAGCGCGCGGACCCGCGCCCGGCCGGCCGCGTCCGGCGGCAGGAGCGGCGGCTCGGGGTGCCGCTCGTCGAGGTATTCGATGATCGGCAGCGACTGGATCAGCCGCTCGCCATCGATTTCGAGCGCCGGCACCAGGCCCTGCGGGTTGACGCCGCGAAACTCCGGGCCGCTCTGCTCGCCGCGGCGCAGATGGATGAAGGCCGCGTCGTAATCGAGCTTTTTCAGATTGAGCGCGATGCGCACGCGGAAGGCGGCGGAGGAGCGAAAAAACCCGTAGAGCTTCATGGCGCCCCCAGGGTACTCCGCCGCCGCCGCCGCGGGAAGAGCACGCTGCCGGGCGCTCCGGGAGGGCTTGCGCCGGCGCGCGTTCGGGCGCATTCGGATCGGCATTCAACGAGGCAGCGGCGCGGGGGGCGGCAGTGGCCGGGAGATCGCCGATAATCTGGGTGCTCGCCTGCCTGGCGGCGCTGGCTGCTGGCGGCCCGACCCGGGCGCAGGACACCGCGGCGCAGGAGAGCGCGCACCGCCGCGCCGTGCTGGCGACACTGCCGCAAGACGCCGCGAAGCGCGTCTTCGGCCGCGCCACCAGCCCCGCCCCGGGGCCGGCCCAGGCGATCGGCGGCTACACGCGCGGCTGCCTCGCCGGTGGCGTCGAACTGCCGGCGGACGGGCCCGACTGGCAGGTCATGCGGCCGTCGCGCGGGCGCGCCTGGGGGCATCCGCTGCTGGTGGCCTTCCTCGAGCGCCTCGCCGCGACCGCCGCGCAACAGGCGGACTGGCCGGGCTTGCTGATCGGCGACATGGCGCAGCCGCGCGGCGGGCCGATGCTGACCGGGCACGCCTCGCACCAGCTCGGGATCGAGGCCGACATCTGGCTGACCCCGATGCCCGACCGCCGGCTCAGCCCGGCCGAGCGCGACGAGATGCCGGCGCTCGATCTGGTGCGGCCGGACGGCTACGATATCGACCCCAAGGTGTGGCGGCCGGCCGACCGCGAACTCCTCGAAACCGCGGCGAAGAGCCCGGGCGTCGCGCGGATTTTCGTCAACCCGGCGATCAAGCGCGCGTTATGCCGCGAGGCGGGGGCCGATCGCGGCTGGCTGCGGCTGATCCGGCCGTGGTGGGAGCACCGGCGGCACTTCCACCTGCGCCTTTCCTGTCCGACCGGCGACCACGAATGCGCCAACCAGGCGCCGCCGCCGCCCGGCGACGGCTGCAACGAACTCGCCTGGTGGTTCACCCCGCAGGCGCTGCACCCCAAACCCGGGCCGCCGGCGCCGCCGCTGCGCGTGTCGCAGCTGCCGCCCGCCTGCGCCGCGCTGGTCGAGCGGTAGTCGCGAACCCGAGGCTCATACCGCCCGAGCACAAAACAAGAGTTCTGCACAGGTACTCATGCGTACTTAGTGAGCAGGTCGAGGCGTTCGTCCTCTGTGAACTCAATCGCGAGCCTGCCGAGCGTCCGCTGCCCTTTTGCGATCGCCAATACACCGATGATGCTCGCGACCAGGATCGAATCCTTGGCTGTGCTCAACTCCCGCAAGCCGATGTCGGGCAGGCAAATCCACGCGGACTGATAGAAGTCCCGAAGATCAGACGGGAGTGGAGGATTGTCGGCACTGTCGCGCGCGAGCTCGATGGTGGCGGCGAGGGCGTAAGTGTTCCAATCTGGAAAGCCGCGACGCTCGTGAATCCTGACCAAGTGAGGTACGGCGGCGAAGGACGCGTCACCGACATCGCCTTGATGATGTAATTCGTTCCAGAGTTCGTCCCAAGCCCCGGCCATGTTCTCACTCCGTTCGAGCAAGCGCAGCGCCTTCCTAGGATCGTAAGGGATGCGGTAGCCGCCAAGGAGGCCAGTCCATCGCTCGGCGGTCAAATCAAGTGCGGTGCTGCTCATCCCGACAGCCTCGTTACCTCACCAATTCTATTGCGGCAGCTTTTCGAGCTTCGTTCCGGATGATTGTTGGTCGGGTGGAGTATGGCCTTTGGGCAGAAATTAGGGTTTTTGCACGGGTTTCCCGATTTGGATTCTAAACAGGTTAATCGGTGCGGAAGTCCGGTGCAAATTACCGGACTCCAAGCAAATTCGCTCACCCGCGCAGACAGCTGATTAGGGCGGAATCCATTGAAGTGGGATCACTCTCATTTCGTCATCCCCGGGCTTGTCCCGGGGATCCACGTGGATGGCCGGGACAAGCCCGGCCATGACGAGTAGGGGGCGGATCAATCCGATCGGACGCTGCTCGGGGTTTTGACCCTGGGGCAACGCGGCGCGGGTTTAGTGCAGGCGGGGCGCTTTGAGGAGGAGGGTGCGGTCGGCGGAGGGGATGCGCACGCGCATCGTCTCCTTGTCGCGCACGACCTGCAGCACGACTTCGCTGCCCGCCGGGCCGCTCGCCCAGACGCGGCGCCAGAAGGCGGCAAGGCTCGCCACCGGCTCGTCGCGCACCGCGAGGATGCGGTCGCCCGGCTTGAGCCCGGTTTTGCTCGCCGGACCGCGCTCCGAGAGGCCGGCGACGACGATCGCGTCCTCGACCTCGGCGGCGTAGAGGCCGAGCCACGGCCGCGGCGGCCGGTTGGGGCGGCCGTAGGTCAGGATGTCGTCGAGCACGGTCGGCAACAGGTCGATCGGCACCACCATGTTGACGTCGCGCCGGCGCTCGCGGCCGTCCGAGCGCTGGACGTGCAGGGAGCCGATGCCGACGAGGCTGCCGGCGGCGCCGATCAGCGCCGAGCCGCCCCAGAACGGATGCGCCGGCGCGGTGAAGATCGCGCGGTCGAGCACGTATTCCCAATAGCCGGCGAATTCCTGGCGGGCGACGACGGTCGCGGCGACCGCGTGGCGGCGACCGCCCTCGGCCGCCAGCACCACCTTGTCGCCGGCGCCGACGCGAATTCCGCTGCCGATCTCAAGCGGCGGGATGTTGAGGCGGCCGAGCGCCTGGACGAGGCCGAAGCCGGTCTCCTGGTCGTAGCCCAGGACGTGGCCGGGCACCGCGCCGCCGACCCCCGAGGTCAGCCAGATCGACTCGGCCTCGGTGATCAGATAGCCGATCGTCAGCACCAGGCCGCTGTCGCGGATCAGAACCGCGCTGCCGGCCCGCTCGGTGCCGAGCGTCCCGGCGGTAAAGGCATCCTCCGGGACGTTCGCCTGCAAGCCCAGCACGCCCGATAGCGCGCGGTCGAGGTCGAAGGCGTAATCCTCCGGCTTCGGCTGGAACTCGGTCGGTATTTCCCAATCCATGGATCGCGGCATGGTTCACGGCTCGCTGCTGACGGGTCGCATATAGTAACGCCTCGCGGCGCGGCGAGAGTGCGCCGGGGCTGTGCCCTTTGTCAAAAGCTTGCCCCGCGATTAACGCTTTTGCGCCGGCAAGCGGGCGAATAGCGCGGGATTCGCCGGTTGACAAGCGGCCCCGATCCGACTATCTCGGCAGCACTCTCCCCCAGAGAGTGCCAAACCTAATTTCGTCCCCAATTTTGTCTAGAGTGCGCAAGGAGGTTCATATGGGATTCCGTCCGTTGCATGACCGCGTGGTCATCCGGCGCATCGAAGCGGAGGAAAAGACCTCGGGCGGCATCATCATCCCCGACACGGCGAAGGAAAAGCCGATGGAAGGCGAGGTGATCGCGGTAGGACCCGGGGCTCGCGGCGAAGACGGCAAGGTACAGCCGCTCGACGTCAAGGCCGGCGACCGGGTGCTGTTCGGCAAGTGGTCGGGCACCGAAGTCAAGCTCGACAACGAGGACCTGATCATCATGAAGGAATCGGACATCATGGGGATCATCGAAGCCTCGGCCGCCCGCAAGGCCGCGTAAGGGAGAAAGAGAAATGGCTGCCAAGGAAGTAAAATTTCATGCCGACGCGCGCGACCGCATGCTGCGCGGCGTCGATATTCTGGCCAATGCCGTCAAGGTGACGCTGGGGCCGAAGGGCCGCAACGTCGTGCTCGACAAATCGTTCGGCGCGCCGCGCATCACCAAGGACGGCGTCACCGTCGCCAAGGAGATCGAGCTCGCCGACAAGTTTGAAAACATGGGCGCGCAGATGGTCAAGGAGGTCGCGTCCAAAACCAGCGACCAGGCCGGCGACGGCACCACGACCGCGACCGTGCTGGCGCAGGCGATCGTCCGCGAGGGCGCCAAGGCGGTGGCCGCCGGATTGAACCCGATGGATCTGAAGCGCGGCATCGACATCGCGGTCGACGCGGTGGTCACTGACGTCAAGTCGCGCTCGAAGAAGATCGCGACCAACGAGGAGATCGCTCAGGTCGGCACGATCTCGGCCAATGGCGAGCGCAGCATCGGCGAGATGATCGCGCAGGCGATGCAGCGGGTCGGCAACGAGGGCGTCATCACGGTCGAGGAGGCGAAGAGCCTCGAAACCGAGCTCGACGTCGTCGAGGGCATGCAGTTCGACCGCGGCTATCTCTCGCCGTACTTTGTTACCAACGCCGAGAAGATGATCGCCGAACTCGACAACCCCTACATCCTGATCCACGAGAAGAAGCTGTCGGGGCTGCAGGCGATGCTGCCGGTGCTGGAATCGGTGGTGCAGAGCTCGCGGCCGCTCTTGATCGTCGCCGAGGATGTCGAGGGCGAGGCGCTCGCTACCCTCGTCGTCAACAAGCTGCGCGGCGGCCTCAAGGTCGCGGCGGTCAAGGCGCCGGGCTTTGGCGACCGCCGGAAGGCGATGCTCGAAGACATCGCGATCCTGACGGGCGGCCAGGTGATCAGCGAAGACCTCGGCATCAAGCTTGAAAACGTCACGCTCGACATGCTCGGCTCATCGAAGAAGATCCGCGTCGAGAAGGAGAACACGACGATCATCGACGGCTCGGGCAAGAAGGCCGACATCGAGGGCCGCTGCACCCAGATTCGCCAGCAGATCGAGGAGACGACGAGCGATTACGACCGCGAAAAGCTGCAGGAGCGGCTGGCGAAGCTGGCCGGCGGCGTCGCGATCATCCGGGTCGGCGGCGCCACCGAGATCGAGGTCAAGGAGCGCAAGGACCTCGTCGACGACGCGATGCACGCGACCCGCGCGGCGGTCGAGGAAGGCGTCGTGCCGGGCGGCGGGACCGCGCTGATCTACGCGATCAAGGCGCTCGACAAGCTGACCCCGGCCAACCCGGACCAGAAGGTCGGCATCGACATCGTGCGCAAGGCGCTGTCCTCGCCCGCTCGGCAGATCGCCGAGAATTCCGGCACCGACGGCTCGATCATCGTCGGCAAGCTGTTGGACAGCAAGGACCCCAACTACGGCTACGACGCGCAGAAGGGCGAGTTTACCGACATGATCCAGGCCGGCATCATCGATCCGACCAAGGTCGTGCGGCACGCCCTGCAGGACGCCGCGTCGGTCGCGGGGCTCCTCGTCACCACCGAAGCGATGGTCGCCGAGAAGCCCGAGCCCAAGTCGGCGATGCCGGCGATGCCGCCGGGCGGCGGCATGGGCGGGATGGACTTCTAGGCCCGCTCGCCCCCGCACGCATCGCCAAAAGATGGCCGCCCGCCCGCGGAGACCCCGCCGGCGGGCGGTTCTTTTTGCGCGAAGGTGTGGGCCCGCGAGAGGCTCCCGCGCCGGCGGCGCAACCCTGCTCTGCAATCCCGGTTTGGCCTGATGTGCGCTGCGGCGAATCCTTGTCAGGCGGCGAAGGGCCACCCATACTGCGGCTGATGCGTCGCCAACCGATAGATCCCGTCTTCGCGGTCGCGCCCGAGCCGCCCTTGCGCCTGTGCGATCACCCCGGCTGCGCCGGGGGCGGCGATTTTCGCGCGCCGCGATCGCGGCTCGAACTCGAGCGCTACTACTGGTTCTGTCTCGAACATGTGCGGGCCTACAACAGCGCGTGGAATTATTACGCCGGGATGAGCGACGCCGAAGTCGAGGCGGAAATCCGGCGCGACACGGTGTGGCAGCGCCCGACCTGGAAGCTCGGCGACCGCCACGGCCCGGGGCCGCGGGTGCGCGATCCGTTCGACCTCTATCGCAACGGCGCGGCCGGGCGCGAGGGTGGCCGCGCCAACGGCAACGGCAACGGCCAGGCGCGCGATCGGGGCGATGCGGCGGCACGCGCCGCCTCGGCGCGCGACCAGGCGCTGGCGGTGTTCGATCTCGAACCGCCATTGACCCAGCTGCGCCTCAAGGCGCGCTACAAGCTGCTGGTCAAGGAGCACCATCCGGACGCCCATGGCGGCGACAAGGCCGCCGAGGAGAAGCTGAAGATCATCAACCAGGCCTATGCGACCCTGAAAGCCAGCTACTTCCACTGAGCCATCCCAGGATCGCCGGCCCATTCCCTCCCAGCAGCACCAGAAAGCGCCAAAAGCAATGCCAACCGTTCAGCAAGCGGCATCCGTTCCGACTCCGCAGGGCCTGCCGGACATCAAGATTTCGGTGCGCCAGACCTTCGGCATCGACAGCGATCTCGAAGTGCCGGCGTTCAGCCAGCCGAGCGAGCATGTGCCGGATTTCGACGATGCCTACCGCTTCGATCACGACACGACGCTGGCGATCCTCGCCGGGTTTGCCTTCAACCGGCGGGTGATGATCTGCGGCTACCACGGCACCGGCAAATCGACCCATGTCGAGCAGGTCGCCGCGCGGCTCAACTGGCCGTGCATCCGGGTCAACCTCGACAGCCACATCAGCCGCATCGATCTCGTCGGCAAGGATGCGATCGTCTTGCGCGACAACAAGCAGGTGACCGAGTTCCGCGAGGGCATCCTGCCGTGGGCGCTGCAGCACCCGGTGGCGCTGTGCTTCGACGAATACGACGCCGGGCGCCCCGATGTCATGTTCGTGATCCAGCGCGTGCTCGAGGTCGAGGGCAAGCTGACCCTCTTGGACCAGAACCGCGTCATCCGGCCGCATGCCGGCTTCCGCCTGTTCTCGACCGCCAATACCGTCGGGCTCGGCGACACCAGCGGCCTCTACCACGGCACGCAGCAGATCAACCAGGGCCAGATGGACCGCTGGAACATCGTCGCGACCTTGAACTACCTGCCGCACGACGCCGAAGTCGAGATCGTGCTCGCCAAGGTGCCGAGCTACAACGACGACGAGGGGCGCCGCCGCGTCAGCGCCATGGTGGCGCTCGCCGATCTAACCCGCAGCGGCTTCATCAACGGCGACATCTCGACCGTCATGTCGCCGCGCACGGTGATGACCTGGGCCGAGAACGCCCGCATCTTCAACGATCTGGCATTCGCCTTCCGGCTCACCTTCCTCAACAAGTGCGACGAGATGGAGCGCCCGACCGTCGCGGAATATTACCAGCGCTGCTTCGGCAGCGAACTGCCCGAGACCGGCGTCAACGCGACCTTGATGTAGGATGCAGCGGGCGGTTTCCTCAATCATTCGTCACCCCCGCGCAAGCGGGGGCCCAGGGCGAGCGACGGCTTGGCCGCCCTGGATTCCCGCTGTCGCGGGAATGACGAGAATAGGCCGTCGAGTGAGCTGAAGCATGACGCAGGCGTTTTCGCCGACCGAGATCTTCAAGCGCGCGACCGCCTCGACGCTGCGGGCGATCGCCGAGCAGGACGACGTCAATGTCGGCTTCGGGCCGGAGCCGCCCGGCCTTTCCGGCAAACGGGTCAAATTGCCCAACCCGGCGCGCGACCTGCCGCCCGACGAGGTCGCCCAATTGCGCGGCGCCGCCGACAGCATGGCGCTGCGCCTGCGCTACCACAACGACGCGGTGCATTCGAAGCGGATGCCGGGGAGCGCCCTGGCGCGCAGCATGTTCGAGGCGCTGGAGCAGGCGCGGGTCGAGGCGCTGGGGACGCGCCGCATGGTCGGGGTCGGGCAAAACATGGCGGCGATGCTCGACGAGCAATACCGCCGCCAGGGTTTCGAGCGCATCACCGAGCGCACCGAGGGGACGCTCGCCGAAGCGGTGCGGCTATTGGCCCGCGAAGCCCTGACCCACGAGCCGCCGCCGCCGGCGGCGCGCGGCGTCGTCGATCTGTGGCGCCCCTGGCTCGAAGGCAAGATCGCCCGCGACATCAGCGAACTCGACCGCGCGATTGACGACCAGGACACCTATGCCCGCGCCACCCGCCGGCTGATCCAGGACCTCGACATCGATTTGGGCGAGATCGACGACTCCTCTTCCGACGACAGCCAGGGCGGCGAAGAAGCCGAGGGCGAGAACGAGAGCGAGGGCGGCGAGAGCGCCAGCGCCGGGGCGCAGCCCTCGATGGACGGCTCACCCTCCGACAGCGCCGAAGCCGAGGGCGAGGAAGACGGCGAAGCCGACGCCGACGGCGAGATGATGCCGGGCGCCAGCGACGACGATCCCGGCCGCCCGGGCCGGCCCGGGACCCAGCCGCGCGGCCGGCCCGACGAGAACGCGATCTACCGCGCCTTCAGCACCACCGCCGACGAGGTCGTCGAAGCCGACAAATTATGCGACGCCGACGAATTGGGCCGGCTGCGCCACCTGCTCGACCAGCAATTGTCGCACCTGCAGAGCGTCATCGCGCGGCTCGCCAACCGGCTGCAGCGCCGCCTCCTCGCCAAGCAGACGCGCGCCTGGGAGTTCGACCTCGAAGAGGGCATCCTCGACGCGGCGCGCCTGTCGCGGGTCATCACCAATCCGGTCCTGCCGCTCTCCTACAAGCAGGAGCAGGAGATGGAGTTCCGCGACACCGTCGTGTCGCTGCTGATCGACAATTCGGGCTCGATGCGCGGGCGGCCGATCACCGTGGCGGCGATGAGCGCCGACATCCTGGCGCGCACGCTGGAGCGCTGCGGCGTCAAGGTCGAGATCCTCGGGTTCACGACGCGCGCATGGAAGGGCGGCCAGGCGCGCGAGAAGTGGATCGCCGCCGGCAAGCCCGCCAACCCGGGCCGCCTCAACGATTTGCGCCACATCGTCTACAAGCCGGCCGACGCGCCGTGGCGCCGCGCCCGGCGCAACCTCGGGCTGATGCTGCGCGAGGGCATCCTGAAAGAAAACATCGACGGCGAAGCCCTGATGTGGGCCCACAACCGGCTATTGGGCCGCCCCGAGGAGCGCCGCATCCTGATGGTGATTTCGGACGGCGCGCCGGTCGACGATTCAACCCTCTCGGTCAACCCCGGCAACTACCTCGAAAAGCACCTGCGCGAGGTGATCCGCGAGATCGAGCGCATCGGCTCGGTTGAACTGACGGCGATCGGCATCGGCCACGACGTCACGCGCTATTACCGCCGCGCCGTGACGATCGTCGACGCCGAGCAACTTGGCGGCGTCATGCTCGAACGCCTCGCCGATTTGTTCGAGGAAGAAGGCTCCGGCAAAACCCGCGTCAAAAGCCGCCGCGCCGCTTAATCGGCAGCGGCCTTGCTGCTCCCTTCAGCGCAGTATATTCACCTTTTGTTCTTGACATTCGCGGCCTGACCGTGTATATGCGCTCTCGCACGACCAGGGTCGAGCGATGCTCTTATCGGAACGTCTGCGCAATTATAGCGACGATCTGAATTGGACATCATGCGTCTTCGAAGCCATTCTGAACCCAGCTTTTCCGCAGATGAATTCCGGGATCGGATCGTTTATTGGCCACTCTTCATTGTCCTTCTGGTCTCAGCCGTTCTTGTCATCTGCCGTGCATCGCCAATAGGCCCAGATTTTGCGTACGTATTGATCGGTACACCGTTGCTGCTGCTGGTCTTGATCATCGCTGCGGTGCCGGCGGCCATGAGGATACCGAGGCTTGCGCGAGGCGGCCGGTGGCAATGCGCGGCTTCTTATGCCGTGTTACCATCCGTAGTGCTCGTAAACATCGTTGGTCCGCTGGCGTACCTCCGGGCTTGCGACATGGTCGGTGACCTCATTCATTTTGAAATAATGAGGGACACCTATATCGCTTCGATAGAACATCTGCCAGACGGTCATACACCCAAGCTTGTTGTGTTCAATTGGGGTGGGATGATCTGGTCATCAGCCGGCGTCATCTATGATCAAAGCGATGAGGTCACACTTCCGCCGGAACAGCAATCACCGGCTTGGCTTAAGCGGGCAGGCAAGACTGAGCTTGGCTGTGGCGACTATTCAGTGACCTCGGTGGGGGGACATTTCTATTTGGCGGCGTTCCCCTGTTAACCAAACGCTACATTTCCCGCCGCGCCTTGAGGGCGGCGGTCAGGGTGCCTTCGTCGAGGTAGTCGAGTTCGCCGCCGATCGGGACGCCCTGCGCGAGGCGCGACATCCGCGCGCCGGTCGGGGCGGCGCGCTCGGCGATGTAATGCGCGGTCGTCTGGCCCTCGACCGTCGCGTTGAGCGCCAGGATCAGCTCGATCTCGGGGCCGAGCCGAGCGAGCAGCCGGGCGATGTTGAGTTCCTCCGGGCCGACCCCGTCCAACGCCGACAAGGTGCCGCCGAGCACGTGGTAGCGGCCGCGAAAGGCGCCGCTGCGTTCGAGCGCCCAGAGATCGGCGAGGTCCTCGACGACGCAGATCGCGCTGGCGTCGCGCTCGGGGTCGCGGCAGATCGCGCACGGGTCGGCGGTGTCGAGATTGCCGCAGGTCGCGCACGGCCGCACCGCCGCCGCCGCGGCGCCCAAGGCCGCCGCCAAGGGCTGCATCACCTGCTCGCGGCGCTTCAACAGGAAGAGGGCGGCGCGCCGCGCCGAGCGCGGCCCGAGCCCCGGCAGCCGCGCCAACAATTGGATCAGCGTATCGAGCTCGGACATCGAGGCGCGACGCGAAATCCCCTCTCCACCCTTCAGGGGGGAGAGGGAGGGGCCCAGCGCGCAGCGCTGGGAGGGTGAGGTGGGTTACCGCGAGCCGCCCCCTCACCCCAACCCTCTCCCCCGATGGGGGAGAGGGGGTGCGACTCTGCTGGTTTCAACACCGGCCTAAAACGGCAGTTTCATGCCGCCGGGGAGCGCCAGACCGCCGGTCAGTTTCTGCATCTCGGATTCGGTATAGGCGTTGACCTTGTGCTTGGCGTCGTTGAACGCGGCGACGATCAAATCTTCCAGCACCTCGGTCTCGGCCGGGTCGACCGCCGCCTTGTCGATCTTCAGGCGTTTGACTTCGCTCTTGCCGTTCAGCGTCAGCTGCACCATGCCGCCGCCCGAGACGCCGGTCATCTCGACGGCTTCGAGCTGCGCCTGCATCTCGGCCATCTTGGTCTGCATCGCCTGGGCCTGTTTCATCAGCTGGCCGAGATTCTTCATGGGGTCTCCTCTCCCGCGTTGGTCGCGTCATCGCCCGAAACGTCCGCCATTGGGTCGTCCGCCACCGGGTCGACCCCGGGCTCGGCCGCCGCGAAGCGCTCGCGCACCGCGGCGATCGTGGCGCCCGGGAAATACTCCAGCACCGCCCGCACCAACGGGTGCGCCGCGACCTCGTTCCTGAGCTCGCCGGCGCGCCGCGCCTCCTCTTCCGCGAGGGTCGGCGCGCCCTCCGCCTGCGACACCGATACGACCCAGCGCCGGCCAGTCCACTCGCCCAAGAGCTGGCCGAGCCGGTTAGCAAGGTCGCGCGGCGCGGCCTCCGCCGGGCGGAACTCGATTCGTCCCGGCTCGAAGGCGACGAGATGGACCTGCGAATAGAGCTGCGAGCGAATGAGCGCCTCGCGCCGTTCATCGAACAGCGCGACGACCTCGGCGAAATTTTGCGGCATCGCGTCGAGCGCGGCGGTCGGCGGGGCGCGCGGCGCCGGCTGCGGCGCCGCGGCGGCGATGACCGCCTCGATGCGGCGGGCGCTCGGCGGCGCCGCGGCGCCGGGCGGCGGCGCGGCGTTCGCCAGCGGCGCGGCCGGCGCGGCCAGGCTCACCGGCCCCGCCGCCGCCAGCGCGCGCACCAGATCGGCCGGCACCGGCAGGTCGGCGACATAGGCGAGGCGCACCAGCACCATCGCGGCGGCCTGCGTCGGGCTCGGCGCCGCCTGCACCTCTTCCAGGCCCTTCAGCAGCATCTGCCAGGCGCGCGCCAGCACCGGCATCGCGAGCGCGGCGGCGAGCGGCCGGGCGCGCTCGCGCTCGCCCTCTTCCAGCGGGTCGCCGGCGCCGGCATCGGGCGCCAGCTTGAGGCGGGTCACGAAATGCGCCAGATCGAGCAATTCCTGCAGCACCATCAGCGGATCGGCGCCGCCCTGGTGCAGGCCGTCGAGGCGGTCGAGCGCGCCCGCCGCGTCGCCCTTCAGCACGGTCTCGAACAGGTCGAAGACGAGGCCGCGGTCGGCGACGCCCAGCATGTCGCGCACCGCGGCTGCTTCGATCATGCCCTCGGACATCGCGATCGCCTGGTCGAGCAGCGAGAGGCCGTCGCGCACCGAGCCGTCGGCGGCGCGCGCGATCAGGCCGAGCGCCGCCGGCTCGGCCGCGATCCCCTCCGCGTCGGCGATCCGCCGGTAATGCTCGACGAGCAGCTCGATCGGCACGCGGCGCAGCGAAAAGCGCTGGCAGCGCGACAACACCGTGACCGGCACCCGGTGCACCTCGGTTGTCGCGAAGATGAAGACGACGTCGGGCGGCGGCTCCTCGAGCGTCTTCAACAAGGCGTTGAAGG
>Ga0209579_10000409_pt1 | contig 44984 bp, 37 predicted proteins | sample Coa_R1_2_FD_187152 | JGI IMG/M metagenome (GOLD analysis project Ga0209579, IMG submission 187152) | Surface soil microbial communities from Centralia Pennsylvania, which are recovering from an underground coalmine fire - Coalmine... | ecosystem: Environmental > Terrestrial > Soil >...
CGCAGACCCGTCGCACCCGTCGCGCCCCTCGCACCCGTCGCGCCCTTCACACCCGTCGGACCAATCGGACCCGTCGGACCCCGCAGACCCGTCGCACCCGTCGCGCCCTTCGCACCCGTCGGGCCAATCGGACCCGTCGGACCCCGCTCACCCGTCGGCCCCGTCGGGCCGCGGAGACCCGTCGCACCCTTTGCTCCTGTCGGACCACGCGCGCCCGTGGCGCCCTTCATCCCTGTTGGACCCTTCGGACCGGTCGGACCACGCGCGCCCGTTGCGCCCTTCGGACCCGTCGGGCCCCGCCGGCCAGTCGGACCAGGCGGACCGCTCGGTCCGGTCGGACCCCGCGGCCCGGTCGGACCCCGCGCGCCGGTCGGACCCCGCGCACCGGTCGGACCCCGCGCGCCAGTCGGACCCCGCGGGCCGGTCGGACCCCGCGCGCCCGTCGGACCCGTCGGGCCCCGCGCGCCAGTCGGACCCTTCGGGCCGGTCGGGCCAGCCGGGCCGGTCGGGCCTGGCGGTCCGGTCGGACCTGCCGGGCCGCTCGGCCCTCGCACGCACCTGAAGCGGTGGTGATGGTGGTGGAGCCTGCGGCACTTGTGGTGCTTCTTCTTGGGGCACGGACGTGGGCACTTGTGGTGCTTCGTCTTGTGACACTTGTGGTGCTTGTGGTGGTGCGGGTGGGGGCACGGGCACTTGTGGTGCGGGTGCGGATGGCACGGGCACTTGTGGTGCACATGCGGATGGCACGGGCACGCATGGTGTTTGTGCGGGTGGCAAATGTGGTGGTGGTTGTGGAACACGTGCTGGCCTTTCTTGCAGCCATGGCGGCCGTAGAAGAGCTCGCGCCACCCGCTCGCTCTCCTCGGCGCGCCTGTCAGAGGCAGGTTTCCGTTGATGTCCTCGCCCCGCACACCGGCACAGATGTGGCTGTTCAGGACACCCCTCGGACCCTGCCTCGACAGCTTGATGGTGTGGTCATGCCGGTAGCACTTGCCGGCGTTCCGCTGGTACAGCTCCGAGTGGAATTCGCTGCCGTCGCCCGGGTCGCCGATGCAGAGAACCATGGTGCCGTGGCCGTTCGGCTTGGACCACTTCAGGTGCCTTACGCCCGGGCCGCAGAAGCCGCTCTTTGCGACATAGAGCTCGTTCGCATCGATCGTGTGCGCCTTGCCGATGCAGACCGTGTAGAACCCGGTCGCGGAAGCTGTGAGTGCGTACGCGACCGAGAGGAGGAAAACCAAGCATGCAGCGGCCGAGCCGACTACCACAATCCGCCCTAAGCGTCCGTGAAGACGCAGCCGCAGAGACCTGTCCCTCAAAGGCCCACGGAGAGGACAGTAGAGGCCTTTTCCCGCAGAGTCAAGCCGAAAACCGCCTGGATGTTAAAAAATTTTTAACGCCAAAAGCTGATCGCTTACCGATGGAAGCGGAGCCGGCGCGCGAACGTCGTGCGGCGGGGCAGAATCGCCATCGCCAGAGCGGCCAAAATACCGATTGCAAATAGGGTTGGATAGGCCCCAAACGGGGCGTATCGGAACCGCACGAAGTGGCTCCCTGGGCCGACTTTGACCCCCACGAGGCTCGGAGCCATCATCACAGGCTTGACTGAACGACCATCCACGGTCGCCGTCCAGTTCGGGTCGTAGGACGCCTTCAACAGGACGATTGCAGTGCGCCGCAGGTTGACGGAGGCCGCGAAAACGCCGCCTGAACGGTCTTCGGTCGACGAAACGACAACGCCCGGTGTGCCTCGAGGAGGAGCGTTTCCGGCATACGTCGGCGCGGGTCGCGGTCCGCCGGCGAAGGCGACACCCGGGTAGACGTCGTGGAGCGCACGATCGGACTCACGGAACGGCCGGGAGGCTTGCTCGACGTCCGTCCGGTCCGCCGTGATCGCCGCCGACCGATCGACGACCTGGAAGTAGCCCGTATTGGCGACGCGGTAGAGCCGGCTACCTCCGGCGCTCGCGATGAGCGTTGCCGGGACAGGCGGCGGATGGCCGTCGGGGAGCAGCAGGTACCGGATCCCGAGCATCTCGTACTGCGCCGGGTTCGTCTCGTCGAAGGCTGCCTCGACATCGGTCGACAGGGAGTTGATCGCCCGGAACGTGAAGCCGACCTGATCGACATCGTGGTCGGCGAGCCACGCGTACATCGGGACGTAGCCGACCGTGTACCGCTCCCCCCAGTTGCCGTGAAGGCCCGCGTAGACGCGACCGCCGCCGAGTCTTTTCACCGTCGCGAGCAAGCTGTCGACCGCTCGACCTTGCGTCGAGTCGTACGTCCGCTGGGCGTCGATGTATCCCGCGCTCGTACGGGCGTAGTCGTAGCGCTCGCTCCAGGCGGGCTCGAGGATGCCGACGAGGAGTGAGATCGCCGCCGCTCCCAGGAGCACCGCGTAGCGCCCGGGAAGCCGGCGCGCGAACAGGTCGCGCAGTGCGTTGACTCCCGTGCCAACGGCGACTCCCGCGATGAGGATCCCCGCCAGGTCGACGCCCATCTCGAAGCGCTGGAACTGGACGTCCGCCGAGCCCGGAAGCCACCCGAGCACGGGGCCGAGGGAGTGCCGCCCGCAAAAGAGGATCAGGCTCAGCGCGAAGACGCCGAGCAGGCCTCGAGCTCGAGGATCGCGGGGCGCCTTCCAGATGCAGATGATCAGACCAGCGGCGAAAAGCAGTGATATGCAGGGGAAACGTCCGTGGTCGAACAGCTGTCCTCGGACGAGCCAGGTGAGCACTCGGCGTGTGCCGTACGAGTCGTTGAAGATCGTGCCGCGGAAGAACTCGCTGCTGTTCGTCCAGGTGGTCCCGCCGATCAACGGCACGAGAACCCAAAGCGCGATCAAGAGCGCGCCGACCGCGACGGCAGCGGCGCGGAGGAGGCGGGGGACGATGTGGCCCGCGCCGAGCACGATCACCCACACGCCGATCGTGAGCAACGCGAGGTACCCCGCGATGAAGTGGCAGGCGATCGTGAGCGCGACGGCGATCGCCGCGGCCGCGTACCGGCGCCCGTCCTTGACGCTCCGCCAGGTCAGACCCCACGCCAGTGGGAGGAGCCACATCGCCCAAAGCTGGCCATACAAGCCGATCCCAGACCAGATGTAGCTCCCCCACTCGAAGCCATATCCGGGCGAGGAGACGAGGAGCGAGGCAACGGCGGCCGCGCCGGCAGCCGTCCAGCGTCCCCAGCCGAGCAGCCGCGATCCGCCGTAGACGGAGATCGGCCACGTCGCGAGCAGCAGATAGAGGATCCAGAGGTACGCCGTCTGGTCGGAGGCTCCTGTCGCCGCAGCGGCGTACGCGGTCAGGGTCTCCGGAAGGCTCTGGTAGTGGTGAAAAAAGGACGATCCGAGCGAAAGCCAGGGGTACCAGCCGTCCAACGGCACGCGGCCTCGGTGGATCTGTCCACCCGCCCACCGCACCATCTGCATGTGGAATGCGCTGTCGTTGAGCGGCTGAGCGAACCGCGTCTCGCCCCGGAGGGCAACCAACCCGAAGAGGGTCGAGAGGCCGAGGAGCGCGTGCGGCCACCGGAGCCTGGCCAGCATTGACGGACGCGTGGCCTGGTCGGTCACGGGCGATGTTCTACCACCTCCGTGAGCGACGAATCGAAGGCTAAGGCTGAGGTTGAGGTTAGGTTTTCGCGACCTGCGTCAGCAGTGGAACGTCCGCGAAACCGTCGCCGGGAGGGCGGCTCCCGACTTCGGAAGCCTCGCGATGACGCGGCAGGTATGGCTCTTCGGACGGGCCAGCCGGATCGAGTAGATGCTCAACCCGTTCAGTGAGAGGGCCTTCCGCGTGACACGGACGAAGTGTCCCGACACCTCCCTATCCAGCTCGACGTGGACGGTCTGGCCTCGCGCGCCGGACGACACCTGGCCGGAGACGATCAGCCGCTTCGCCGCGTGCGTGACGGATACGTCGTCGACCCGGTAATCGAGCGTCCCGTGAAGAGCCGGACCTGCGGCGACCGTGCCGCAGTACTGCGTGAACTCGATCCCGAAGCTCTGGACCTGGCCCCACGCGTCCATCGTGAAATCGGTGACGGTGAAGCTCCCGCTGTAGGCGTTGCACGCGCGGGAGTTCCCCGAAACCGAGAGTCCGCCGGTGTACGTCGTCCCCGGCGTGAGCACCTGCCCATCGGGCACGTGGAAGTCGCCGGTCCAGTTCCCGTTCTTGCCGCCCCCCGCCCAGTCGACGTATACGTCACTCGTACTCCCGGATTGGATGCTGAAGCTCGAGTTCGAGGCCGGGAAGTCGAAGTTTTCCCCCTGGCCGATGTAGTCGCCCGGGTCGCTCTGCAGCTTGAACTCCGTACTCGTCGATCGGACGAACCCATCGAGCGAGACCTCGTGCGTAGGGCCGCCGACCTCGGGCACCTCGAGCGCGGCCACGCTGTTTCCGACCGCGAGCGGGCGATAGCGAACGCGGATTCGGCACGCGCCCCCAGCCGCCACAGTCTCGCCGGAGCAGGTGTCCGAGAGGATCGAATCGTCGCCGGCACTCGGCCCGGAGATCGACGCCGAGCCCATCTGCACCGGTCCTGAAGTCGGATTCCAGACGAACGCGGTGGCGATGAGTGCGGGCTCGTCCGGCTCCATCTCCGGCCAGAGGAGATCTCCGGGCTCTACGACCGCGGAGCCGTCGGGCGGAACGTTGTACCTCACCTCGCCGAAGAGATAGCCGCCGACGTCGACTTCGAAGGTCAGCCAGAGGCTCGTCAGGTTCCCGTCCCCGTCCGTCGTGAGCCGGCGGATTCGGAAGCTTCCGAGCTCTCCTTCCAGCTCGCGGCCCTCACCTCCAACGTCGATGTACGGCTCGTTCGGAGCTGTGGCGTCCCTCGCAGCGTGGACGTAATCCCCGACCGCGAGGTCCTGGCCCGTTGGCGCACCAAAACTGAGGTGGAACCACACGTAGTTGCTCTGCCAGACGGACACGCTCAGGGAGGAAGGGCCGTTCAGCGTCGCGGAGATGCTGGCCGAGGAGGGGTCGAAGAAGAAGTCCTTTCCTTGAGTGACCCAGTCGCCGGCGCTGGTCAACGCGACGGTCGTGTCGCCGCTCGCGGCAGCGCGCGCGGACGCTGCGCCACCCGACGGCGCGACTACGAGCGCGACGAGGACCGCGGCGAGAGGAAGCATCCGGTGGAGCACGGCGGACCGCATCAGCATCGGAACTTCTGGACGGTGCGGCTCGCGAGGCGTTTGTCGCGGGCCGCGAACGTGGCGACGACTCGGCACACCTTCCCCTTTGCGCGGTGGAAGGTCGTCTTGTAGCTGCTCGCGCGACTCAGGCGAAGGCTCTTCTTGGCGACCATCGTGTAGCGCGATGACTGCTTCCTCTCGATCGAGACCTGCACCGTCTTGCCCGGCTCATTCGGTGACACGTCCCCGCTGACGTGAACGAGGGATCCCGCGGTCGTCACCGCAATGTCGTTCACCTGGTAGTCGAGAGTTCCGTGCGCGGTCGCGTTGTCGCAGGTCAGGTCGAACTGCACGCCGAAGCGCTCGATGTCGTCCCACGGATCGACGTAGACGTCGGTGATCGTGAAGTCACCCGTCTCGGTGTTGCAGCCGCGGCCGTTCCCACTCACGTCGATGCCGTTGGGGCCACCTCCGCCCGGGCGCGTCGCCTGGTACGTCACCCCCGGTGTGAATTCGTCGCCCCCGCCCACCATGAATTTCGCTTCAAAGTCCGTTCCGTCCGTGCCGTACCAGTGGAGGTCCGCCGAGCTGTAGTCGCCGGTCACCGAGAACGCGGCGTTGAGCGGGAAGTAGACGGAGGAACCGGCCGGGCCGAAGGCGCCGGAAGGATCGTCGAGCGAGAAGACCGTCCGTCCCGCCGAGACGAAGCCTTCGAGGGAGACCGTGTGGGTAGCTCCACCGGCCTCGGGAACCGTCAGGGTGGCGTGGTTGACGCCGGCCGCAACCGGCTCGTAGCTCACCACGACACGGCACCCGCCTCCAGGCGCGACGGTCTGCCCGCTGCAGCTGTCGTAACTCACGTAGTCGTCCTCGCTGTCGGCGCCCGAGATGGATGAGGCTCCCATCGTCACCGGGCTCGAGCTCGGGTTCCACACCCACACGGGCATCGCGACCGGCGCCGAGTCCGTCTCGGAGTTCGGCCACCAGATGTCGTGCGGCCCGACGACCACCGCGCCGCCGTCACCCGGGACGTTGTACTCGACCTCGCCGATCGTCGGGGGACCGCCACAGTTCTCCTCGAATGAGATCCAGAGACTCGTGATCGTTCCGTCCGGATCGCTGGTGATCTGGTGTACGCGGAAGTGGCCTGCCGAGCCGTCACAGACCTGCTGGTCGCCGACGACGATCTCGATCCCCGCCTGACCCGGCGCCGCCCCGGCCGAGGCCTGCTCGCCGCCGGCCTCGTAATCGCCCGGAGCCAGCGGCTGCCCGCCAGAAGAGCTGAACCTGAGCGATGCCGATACGGAGTCACTCGTCGCGTCCACGGTGATCACGCCGGAGCTCGCTTGATCCGACTCCACCGAGACCGTGGAGTTCGACGGGGTGAAGAAGTACGAGCCGGCGTTCGGAACGTGGGCGATGTTGACGAACGTCTCCGGACCGTTCGATGCCGCAGCTGCCGAAGCGCCGCCCCAGGGCATTCCGACAGATACCGCGACGAGCATCGCGAAGAGCGCCGGCACCGGCGAACGGAAAACGGCTATGCCTCTGAGACTCCTCAACAGTGGAAGCTCCTCACGGTACGGCTTGCCAGGTGCTTGTCCTTGGCCGAGAAAATGGCGATCGCGCGACAGGCCCCGTGCCGCCTCGGCCGGTCGAACCGTGTCTTGTAGGCGCTCTTGCGGTTGAGGGTCAGAACCTTTGTCCGGAGCGGCAAGAACTTTCGCCCGCGTTTCTCGAGGAGCTCGACCTTGACAGTCTGGCCGGGCTCGTTGGGTGACACCGTTCCCGCGACGTGAACCCCCAACCCGAAGGCGGCGGCGCTCATGTCGTTCACCTGATAGTCGAGCGTTCCCGTGAGCGCGAACGACGGGTTGGGATCGCACGGTTGGTTGAACTCGACGCCGAAGCGCTGAAGCTGACCCGTGGGGTCGACGTAGATGTCGGTCACCGTGAAGCTGGGCGGGTCCCCGGCGGCGAAGCACGAACCGCTCGATGCCGTAACACCGGCTGCCTCGTCGTACCAGCCGATGTTGAGCGTTGGCGTGCTGCCGCCGCCGTACGGAACCGCGGCGGTGTACGTCGTGCCGGGCGTGAGCTGCTGTCCGGCCGGAGCCGCAAATCGAGCCCACCATTCCCCGCCGTCGTCGCCCGTCCAGGTGAGGTCGACCTGGTTGTAGGAGCCGAACACCTGGAAGGTCGCGTCCGAGGGGTCGAAGTCGTAGCCGCCACCGTCGCCGCCGGTGATGGAGAAGTCCGTTAGCCCTGCCGGGACCGAACCGTCCAGAGCGACGGTTCGCGTGGCCCCACCCGACGGCACCGTCAGGGTGGCGCTGCCGCTGACGGCTTGACTCGAGTCGTACGCGACGGAGATCGTGCAGGTGTCTCCCGGTGCCAGCGTCGCGCCGTCGCATCCGTCCGCGGCGATCGTGTTGGCCGCAGCGTCGGGACCGGAGATGGACGAAGCGCCCACCTGCAGCGAGCCCGGGCCCGGGTTCCAGACGGTCACGTCCTGCGTCGTCGTCGATGAGTCCGTCCACGAGACCTCCCGCGGCGCGACGATCGGACCACTGCCTACGTCATCGGGGACGTTGTAACGGATCTCGCCCTCGAGGGTCGGCTCGACCGCGCGACCGCTGCCGAGGCACTGCGCTGCGAAGTCCATCCACAAGCTCGTGACATTGCCGAGGAAGTCGGTGTCGAGCTCGTGGATCCGGAAGTTGCCGACCGTCGTGCGGCACTGATAGTTGTCGGCGAACGCCACCTGTATGGAGGGCTGCAGGACCGAGCCGACGGGATGGGCGGCTTGCGGGTAATCGCCCGGATGCAGGACCTGTCCCTCAGGGGCACCAACGGTGATGGTGTAAACCGAATCGAGGGTGGTCACCGTTGCCGTGACGGTGGAGTCCGTGCCGGAGACCGTCGTGCTGGCGGTGTCGGAGGGGCTGACGAAGAAGAGGCTCTCGCCGTCCGGGTGGTTGTAGTCCGTGGCACCGAAGCTGGCGTACGTCTGGCCGCCGACCGCGACGGAGGGACCGAGCACCGAGCCGTCGAGCGACACCGTGTACGTCGGCCCGTCAGCTTGAGGGACGGTCAGCGTCGCGTGGCTCACACCGACGTCCGGCGACGTGGGCAGATAACTCAGCATGACCTGGCACTGCTGCCCTGATGCCAACGTCTGTCCGGCGCAGCCGTCCGAGACGATGGTGTCGTCAGTCGCGTTGAGGCCCGAGACCGACGATGCGCTCACGTCGATGGGGTTGGGCCCGGGATTCATCACCACGACGGGAACGGTGATGGGGGAGCCGTTGGCCGGCACGTCCGGCCACCAGAACTGGCTCGGCCCGACGACGAGCGGCCCGCTCGGCGGGGGCGTCTGGAATCTGATCTCGCCGAGCAGCGGCTGCGAACTGCCGTCGCAGAATTGCTCGAAGTCGATCCAGAAGCCGTAGATGTCCCCGTCGGAGTTGGTGAGGATCTGTTGGACGCGGAAACGACCGTGGTCGGCGTTGCACGAATTCCCGTCGCCGGAGACCTGCATCATCGCCGCCCCGGCGGTGCCGGCATCGGTGGCGTGCAGGTAGAAGGCGCCCGGTTGCAACGGCGTCCCATCCCCCGTGGCAAAGGTCATGGAGAAGTCGTGCGACCCGTTGCTCGCGTGCACGGTCACGGAGGAGCCGTCGTCCGACATCGTGGCCGAGACGGTCGAGTCGTTCGGAACGAACGAGACGTTCTGCCCTTGACCGAGTGAATCCCCGGGCAGGCTCTCGAGCGTCACCAGCGTCGGCGCGAGATCGCGCACGAGACCCTCGAGCGAGACGGACCCGGCGCCTGGGATCGTGAGTGTCCCGCTCAACGATGCGTCGCCGCTTCCCGCCGGCCCCGGTGTCTCGGTGACGGTGATCTGGCATGTGTCGCCACCGGCGACAGTCGTGCCTGAACAGCCATCCGAGGCGATCGAGTATCCGGAGCCATCGAGGGAAGCGGTGCCGATGTCGATCGGGCCAGGACCGGGATTCATCACAGTGACGGGGACGCTCATCGGCGAGGAGCCGGTCGCCAGATCCGGGAACCAGACGTCTTCGGGCCCGACGAATCCGCTGTCGCCGCCGAGCATGTTGATACGGATGTCGCCGAGAAGCGCTCCGCCGCAACTCGTCCCGAACGTGACCCAGAGCTTCGTCACATTCCCCTCGGCGTCCCAGCTGATCTGGTGGATGCGGAAGTGGCCGCCGTAGTGCTCGCACGTCTGGCCGTCGACCTCGACCGCGATGCCCGGTTGTCCGAGCTTCGCCGCGGCGTCCAAGGGACGAGCGCCCGTGTAGTCGGGGCCGCCGTCGAGGAGGTCGGGATTCCCTGGCCCGACGAGTGTCAGGGTCATCGCGTGCGCGCCCGACGACGCGTCGACGGTGAGCGTGTTGTGGTCCGAGCTGATGCTCGCCGAGACGGTCGCGTCGGCGCCGCCCATGAAGAGGTCGTGGCCCTGTCCGATGTTGTCGCCCGGCTCGCTAATGAGGTCCGCGTAGCTAAGGCGCGTTTGCGGCAGGCCGCCAAGCGAGACGGAATGGACGAAGCCTCCTTCTTCGGGAACGGAGAGCGTCGCAAAGCGCGCGCCCGGGCCTAGCTGCGTCGTGCTCACCACGACCTGGCACTCGCCTCCCGGCTGAATGGTCTTGCCTGCGCATCCGTCGGAGACGATCGCGTCGTCGGCCTTTGCATCGCCGATGATGGACGACGTCCCCATCTCCACCGGATTCGCGCTCGAGTTCCAGGCCGTGACCGGGACGTCTGCGGCGGGCTGGCCGGCCTTGAGGCTCGGCCACCAGACGTTCAGGGGACCGACGGTCATGTTCCCCCCGTTCGGCGGCATCTGGTACTGGATCTCGCCCGTCAGCGGCTTGCTCGCGTCGCCGCAGTACTGCTCGTACGTGATGTCGAGGGTCGTGATGTTGCCGTCCCCGTCAGTGGTGAGCTGGTTGATCTGGAACCGGCCGATGACCTCGCCGGCTGCCGCCGTGCAGTCGGTACCGCCGGCGGAGATGTCGATGCCCGGAATTCCCTCGAGGATGGGGCTTCCATCCGTGACCTGCTGGGCAAACTCGTCGTCCTGGCCCGGCCAGAACCCCGGGTAGCTGTTCGGAGGCGTGAAGACGAACGTGTACGCGCGGCTGCTGTCTTTCGGCGTGGCGCTGACCACGAGCTGACGCGAGTCGAAGTACGCCGCGATCGTCGAGTTCGCGGGGTCGAAGAAGTGGCTCTGCCCGCCGCCAACGGGATCCCCGGGCTGGCTTGCCGTGCTGATCCACGTGTCCGTGCTGAAGCCGGTCCCCTCGAGCGTGGTCGAGTGGTCCGGCCCGCTCGCTTCCGGGAGGTTGAAAGTCGCGTGGCTATCGCCGGCGGCTTGCGGTTGGAAGGTGAGCGCGACGGTGCACGTATCGCCGGGCGCGACGGTCGTCCCGCTGCAGCTGTCCGCCGAGATGACGTCGTCAGCGGCATTCGGGCCGCTCAAGCTGGCCTGGCCGACGTCGACAGAGTCGGAGCTCACGTTCCACGCCGTGACCTGCGCCTTTGGCGGGTGCGCCGGGAACGTCGGAGTGTCGGGCCAGCCGATGTGTGTCGGCAAGACCACGAGCGGATCGGTTACCGCGGTCGAGTCGTAGGCGACCACGCCCTCGGCGGCCGGCGACGGGGCACAGACCGACTCGAAGTCGATGAGCAGGCTCGTCACGTTCCCCTGATCGTCGGTCGTCAGCTGCTTGACGTCGAAGTTCCCGGTGTCGTAATCGCATCCACCCTGTGTGGCGATCCGCAGATAGGCGCCATCGGCGACCGAGTAGTGCCCGGTCGAGAGCTGCTGTCCCGTCGGCGCCTGGAAGGTGAACTCGAAGCCGTTGTCGTCGGGGTACGGCTGCCGGCCCAGGACGTCCACCTCGTTCCCGTTGCTGGTCATCGTCGCCGTGATGACCCCCGCCGGAGACGTCTGGAAGAAATAGGGGTACACCGAGGTGGTGCTGTCGTTGGCCACCGCCGCAAACGAGTCGCCGGACGGGACGTCGTCCTCGAGCGTCACGGAGTGGACGAAGCCGCCATGCTCGGGCACCGAGAGAGTCGCCTGGGTCGAGCCGCTCGAGGTCGGATCGAAGGTCACCGTGACCGTGCACTGAGCCCCGGCTGCAAGCGTGACGCCGGCGCAGTCGTCTGAGGCGATCTTGTACTTGGCGGCGTCCGGCCCGGAGAGGCTCGACGAATCCATATGGATCGACGTGGACCCCGGGTTCCAGGTAGTCACCGGGATCGAGACGGCTCCCGAGTCGCGCTGGAGCGGGATCGACCACACGTCCTGCGGCGTCACCACCGCCGCGCCGCCGTCGCCGGCGACGTTGAATCGCACCTCGCCGATGAGCGGCTTGTAGCCGTTGCAGTACTCCTCGAAGGTCGCCGAGAAGCTCGTGAGATTGCCACTGCCGTCGGTCGTGATCTGCTGCACGCGGAACTGCGAGGCGCCGTTCCCCCAGGCGCTACCGGGACCGGCGCAGTACAGCCACCCGCCCGAAAGGTGCGGCCCCGGGCTGTAGTCGCCGGCGTGGAGCTGCTGCCCCTGGGGTGGCGAGAAGATCAGCTGCGCACCCTCTCCCTGCGTCTTTCCGGCGACGTCGACCTCGACGGCGGAACCGTTCATGTACGCGTAGATCGTCGAGTTGGACGAGTCGAAGAACGAGGAGTTGCCGTCGTAGTTGGCGCTGGCCTGGGCGTAGAGACTCACGAAGGTCTCGACCGGGCCCGAATCGGCGGAAGCCGGCGCCGTTCCCCACGGCGCGAGTGCGAGGAACGCGAGCAGCAAAGCGAGGAAAAGCCCGCGGCGAGACATTCCCCCAACACGATAGATCCCGCTTCGAGGCATAGCAACGAAGGCGGGCAGGGCCGGCCAGGAAACCAGGCCGACGCCACCGCGGCCCGCCTAGACGAGCGACTTGACGAAGACCTCGACCTTCTCGATCGGGATTCGCGGATCGCGCTACGCCTGCGGGTGGCGGCGGAGGTACGCCGTCACGAACGGGCAGACCACGCGGTACGCGAGCCCGCGCTCGCGCAGGTCGTCGAGCGCGCCCTGGACGAGGACGTTGCCGAGCCCCTGTCCCGTGTACGCCGGCTCGACCTCGGTGTGGACGAGGACGACCGTGCCGTCCTCCTCGCGTGTGTACCGGATCTCGCCGGCGAGCGTCGTCCCGAGCCAGAGCTCGTAGCGCAGCTCCTCGGGGTTGTCGATTACGCGCGGCTCCATGACCCGACGCTAGCGGCCCGACCCAGATGACAGCGGCGCGGGTACGCGGTCACGGCCGGGCGGCGCGTCGTCACGGCGCCCGGCACGATGTCTGGGTTCACGACAGCACCGGTGCGCGGACAACCATTCCGCGAGACCGTGAGCTCGGCAGCCGACTGACCAGAGGAATCTGCCGCGACCTCGGCGTCCCACTGCCGGTCAGCGGCTAAATGCCGCGGTAGGCTCCGCCGCGTGAAGGAAGTCCTCCCCGGGATTTGGCACTGGACGGCGCTGCGCGACTCGATCGACAAGGACGTCAGCTCGTACTACCTCGCCGAAGAGCGCGTCGTGCTCGACCCGATGGCGCCGCCCGAGCGGGCGGACTGGTTCCAGCTGGAGCACGCGATCCTCACCTGCCGGCACCACAGCCGCGACGCGTGGGAGCTCGGCCTCGTCCCGCTCGTCGTCGAGCAGGGCGCGCACGAGCTCGAGGGCCGCGGCGAGCTCGGGACGTACGCGTGGGGCGACGAGCTACCCGGCGGATGTGTCGCGTGCGAGGTCGGCGCGCTGAGCCCGGACGAGACGGCGGTGTATCTGCCGCAGCACCGCGCGCTAGCGATCGGCGACGGCGTCGTCCGCTGGGAGGGCGTCGAGGGGCTGACCTTCGTCCCAGACTTCCTGATGGACGACCCGGAAAAGACCCGCGCCGGCCTGAAGGCCGCGTACCGGCGGCTTCTCGACGAGCTCGAGTTCGAGCACTTGCTGCTCGCGCACGGGGAGCCGGTGCTCGGGACGGGGCGCGAGGAACTCGCGGAGCTTGTCGAGGCGTAGCTCTTAGAGCTTGAGCAGGTTGCGACGAAGGTGCGTCAAGATACGAACCGGGAGCCGGAATCTCGGCGGCCCTCCCAGCGCGCGTCGTGCGCGCGGGGCACGCCACGACACTAAACGTCCATCCCTGCTCCGGCATACGATCTGCGCGTGAATGGGTCAGTTGACGACGCGCTCTGGCCGAGTCAGATCAACCGGACTCGCGAAGAGTTCTATGCGATTCGCACTGCGGCTCTACTGGTAAACGAGTACCGATGGGTACACCGCCGCGTGGAGCAGTTCGAGCTGATCGACGAACGCCGAGCGCGTCGGCACATCAGCGTTGACTTCACGCTCCCTCACCTCAGGCCCCTTCCCTGGGAAAGGAAAGCCGGGACGTGGATCGTCCCGCTTGCCCTTCTGAGGCGCCAGTTGTTGATCGATCTTGACGTCCGCGGTCCGGATGGTGCGGCGCTTCCCGTTTTGACACGAGAACAGAACTCGCGCATTGCCTATGAGCTGTTGCGGGCGTTGGCGCGCGAGACCCTGGCCGATGCATTCGGGCCTTTGGTCGAACCCCTTCCTCCCCTCCTGATCGAGCTCAGGGACGTAGTCGGTTGCAGAAGATCGAGAGATGACCACCCGTCTGATACTGAGCGGCAACGTCGAACGGATCGCGCGATCAAGCGGTTTCGTAGAGCCGCACAGATCGCCTCCGTTCGTGGAACGACCACAACGCGGCTCGGCGATCAGCGCCAGACACTTTGGCGCGACCCCGATATGCGCGGCTTTCTCTCCACGCTGGCGGACCGCTTCATCCTTCTAGTGCCGTTCGACGGCTCGCCCGGAACGCGCGCGATCGTGAAGCTCTCTTATGAGCAAGCACTCGACGTTCCCCCCATCGTCCCCGCTGCTCTTCGGTTCTCCCTGCGCGGACTTGGCCAGGACCTGACCGGGCGCATTTCGATGGATGCGGCCCTCGGATGGCTTACGCGTGCGCTGGCGACGGTCAAGTACGTCGCCCTTTCATCCGTACGCGACATCCTCCCTTTCCAGCGTGTGATCTCCCTCCAAGCGCCCCCGCCGCTCTTCAGTTGGAACCTTGAGCTCATTGGTCTAGGTTGGCGTTTGCGCGAGACCGGGCGTTCAATCCGGCTCCGCACGGGAAAGAGCTTCGGCCTTGAACCACTCTCGTTCCGAGTACCAACCCGGGCGGCATTCGGACCCGAGAGCTACCACGTTGAAATCGCAGCGCCTAACGAACTAATGATCGAAGTGGCGCGACTCGAGAGAGTGACCAGTGTCGTAAACCTCGCAACGGCGCAGGAGAGAGTCGACGCAATATGCGCCGCCGAGGACACCCACACCGAGCGTGCGCACCTATACGAGAGTCTCTACACGGCGACCCACCGCACGGCGACCCCCGCTCGGATTGATGAAGAAGTGACAGTCGCGTCCGCGATCACAGTCGACTTCTTGTTGAGGCCAGCGTTCGTCCTACCGTCGCTTCTCATCGGGTTGGTGACGTCCGGGATGTTGGGGGCAGGCCTTCTCCTGCATGAGCTGGGTATTCCTCGACAGGGCGACGTTACGGCCCTGCTGGTCGTTCTGCCAGCAGTATTCGCGGCCTATCTGATCCCGGGTGAACACCGCCTGGTCCGGCGAATGTTTCGTGGTGTGAGGTCTCTGGTGTTTGTGTTGTCCCTCGTTTCGTTCGTTGCCGCCGGCAGCTTGACACTCTCGTTCTCCTCGTCGGCCCGGGTCACGCTCTGGGCCGTCCTCTTCGCAATCGCATCCGCATCGACTGCGACCATCCTCGCGGCGTATGTTTTCTCCACTAGACGGACAAGACCGAATCTGGCACCCGAGAGTAAGGTGGTGACAAGGTGACTGGAAAGAAGCGCCCCCAGCAGCATCAGACGGGAACTGACCCTACCGAGACCGGTGCCCCGCGGAACGGGCGCGAGTCTCGCGACGACCACCCGCGTGATAAGCGGGTCTATTCCTTGATCGCCGAGTCGACTGAGGGGCCGACCGCTCCAATCGATCCCGGAGTGGTGACTCGGCGGATGAAGCGCGCGATGGACCGCCTACTACGAGAAGAGCACGTGGAGATTCGCCTGCGACCTCGTCGCAGCAAGATCGCCTAGTAGTTCGGTAGCGCCAGCAGATCGTCTGTCCAGACGCCGTCCTGCCATGTCCGCAGGTACGACGGCTGGGCTTGGACGACCCTGACGTCGACGATCCGGGTTCCATCGGTAACGCGAACGATGCCGTTTTGGTTCAGCATCCAATCGACCATCACTGCGCGACTACTCGAGCCCATCGCACCTGTCGTAGGATTCCACCAGCGAACCTCGCCGATGTGTTCATGGCCGGCCCCGCCGACCATCCGAACGTGGGTGATGATCACCATGACTTAGTTTCGACGTTCGGGGACAAGATCCATGATGGGATTCTGCACATTCCACGAAGTACTCGGTGCCGCCTAGGTCGCAGATAGACGCCGGGAGTGTCGGCCGATCCGGGCAGAAGCGTCACGGGAGAGTTCAGCTCGTTAGGTACCGAGCGTCCCGATCGACCAGCCGTCAACGCTCTCCAGGCGGCCGCGCCAAAACAAGCCTGCGTTGGACGGCAGGTAACCCCCGCCTGGCGCGAACACATGTGCGTCGCGGAGGTGGATGTACGTGACGACATATGGAGCGTCGACCGCCTGGTCGAAATCGCTCCCGATCTCGTCGCGGAACTCCTTCGCGAAGCTGCGGTACCCATGCGTGAAAGCCTGGGCGTCTTCGCCCGCCTCCCGGTCAAGGTAGTCAGCGAGTCCTTCGAAGAACTCTGCGGCGCCTACGAGCAAGCCCGATACGACAGCGCCTCCAACAAGGAGTGTCACGCCAAGGCTCACTCCCCCGGCATTGGCGAGCCGAACGAGTCCGGAGAGGTTGTAATCGCCGTTGTCAGGCGGGCGCTCGTCCTCAGACGCATCCTCGATGCGATCGTTCTCCGTCACGTCTGGGATCTTTGCACAGCGATCCAGCGAGGCACTCTCACGGGTCTTAAGACGTGTCTCGAGTCCGCCTAAGCCTGCGGAATCCGCGCCTCGAGCGCGGCCGTGACGGCCTCGCGTACGGGCTCGAGTTCGATCCGGTCGAGGATCTCCTGGAAGAAGCCTCGGACGATCAGGCGCTCCGCTTCCTGGCGGGATAGGCCGCGCGACATCAAGTAGAACATGTCCTCGCGATCGACTCGGCCGACCGTGGCCGCGTGCGTGCACCGCACGTCGTTCGCCAGGATCTCGAGGCCCGGGATCGGGACTGCGTGCGTCGTCGGCGACAGCATGAGGTTGCGGCACTCCTGGTACGCGTTCGTCTTCTGCGCGTCCTTCTCGACGCGGATCATCCCGCGCCACACCGCGGTCGCGTGATCCCGCAGCGCGCCCTTGAACGCGAAGTCGCTTTCGCAGTCGGGCGCGATGTGCTCCTGGAACGTGTCGTAGTCGAGGTGCTGCGTCCCGTCGGCGAAGTACGCGCCCGTCACGCGCGACGTCGCGCCGCGCCCCGAGAGGTCGTTCTGGATCCGCGTCTTGCCCCGCTTCGAGCCGAAGCCGCCGGCGACCCAATCCAACTCCGCGTCGCGCTCGACGCGCGCGTGATGGCTCGCGAAGTGCCACGTCTCCTGCGAGAGATTCTGGAGGGAGACGTACTCGAGCTTCGCGGCCGGCTCGACGAAGAGCTCGGTCACCGCGTTCGAATACGCCTCGGTGTCGGGCGACGGCGACGCGTACTCCTCGATCAGGCTTGCGCGCGCGCCCTCCTCCGCGACGACGACGAGCCGCCAGAACGTCTGGCCGGTCGCCGAGATCCGGACGTACAGCGGCTTCTCGAGGACGACGTTCTTCGGGACGACGACGAGGAGACCGTGCTTCCACATCGCCGCGTTGTGCGCCGCGAACTTCTCGTCCCAGCCGACGAGGGAGTAGAGGCGCTCGTTGTCGTCGGTGAGCGGCTCGAACGTGATGCCTTCGGGCGCCTTCTCGATCTCGATGCCGTCGGCGGTGACGGTCGCGAAACCCGCGACGTCGAGGTCGAGCATGGAAGTCGTGCCGGTCTCGGCACGGTGGCTGCCACCGGCCGCGAATGCGTCGATGTCCAGCTCGCGCAGGTCGGTGAAGCGCCAGTGCTCGGAGGTCATGTCCGGGAGCGGCAGCTTCTCGTAGGCGGCGAGCGCGTCGGAGCGGCTCACGGCATCGTCCCGTCGGGATAGGCCGCGTAGCGATGGTGGAGCATTAGGCCGTTGCCCTCGGTGTCGGTGAACGGCTGCATCCGGCAGACGCCGGAGTCGAGCACGTCGCCCATGAGCTGGACGCCGGCGGCCTCGAGCTTCGCGCGCGCGGCGTCGAAGTCGGCGACGCGCAGGACGATCGACGCGACCGGGAGCGGCGTGAACGGCACCCCGATCATCTCGGGATCGACGAACGCGAGCGTGACGTTGCCCGTCTCCCACTCCCACCAACCGTCGGTCGAGTTTGGGTTCTTCGGCAGGCCGAGCACCTCGCCGTAGAACTGCTCAGCGCGGTCGCGATCCTGCACCGGGACCGCAATGAAGTCGGTGCGCTCGATCACTCGGCGGGCGCGTAGCGCCGGTGGAGCATGAACTGGTTGCCGTCGGGATCGCGGAAGTGCGCCATGAGACAGACGGTCGTGTCGAAGGTCTCGCCCTGGAACTCGACGCCGCGGCCCTCGAGCTCCTTCCGCGCCTCGGCGACGTCAAGCACGCGCAGCGCGATGTGCGCCTGGTGCCGTCCCTCGAACTCCTGGTCGATGTTCTTCGGGTCGATGAGATAGAGGAAGACGTTGTCGCCGAGCTTGAACTCGGGGAAGGCGCCCTCGGAGGTCTGCGGCACGCCAAGCGTGTCGCGGTACCACGCGACCGAACGCTCCATGTCCGTCACGGGAACCGAGACGAAGTCGACGTGCTCGATGTCCACTAGCCGACACTCCCTTCCATCTGCAGCTGGATCAGCCGGTTCATCTCGACGGCGTACTCGAGCGGAAGCTCCTTCGTGATCGGCTCGACGAAGCCGGACACGATCATCGCGCTCGCCTCGGGCTCGCTCATGCCGCGCGACATGAGATAGAAGAGCTGCTCCTCGCCGATCTTCGAGACGGTCGCCTCGTGGCCGAGGTCGACGTCGTCGGCGTCCACCTTGATGTACGGGTACGTGTCCGAGCGCGACTCGTCGTCGAGGATGAGCGCGTCGCAGACGACCTTCGACTTCGCGCCGTGCGCGCTCTTGTCCACCTGCAGCAGGCCGCGGTAGCCGGCGCGCCCGCCGTTCTTCGAGATCGACTTCGACGTGATGACCGACGTCGTGTTCGGCGCGACGTGGACGCACTTGCCGCCCGCGTCCTGGTGCTGGCCCGCACCCGCGAAGGCGATGGAAAGAACCTCGCCGTGCGCGCGGTCGCCGAGCAGCCAGATGGCCGGGTACTTCATCGTCAGCTTCGAGCCGAGGTTCCCGTCGACCCACTCCATCGTCGCGTCCTCGTACGCGACGGCGCGCTTCGTGACGAGGTTGTAGACGTTGTTCGACCAGTTCTGGATCGTCGTGTAGCGGCAGCGTCCACCCTTCTTCACGACGATCTCGACGACCGCGCTGTGGAGCGAGTCGGTCGAGTAGATCGGCGCGGTGCACCCCTCGACGTAGTGGACGTACGCGCCCTCGTCGACGAGGATCAGCGTCCGCTCGAACTGGCCCATGTTCTCGGCGTTGATGCGGAAGTACGCCTGCAGCGGCATCTCGATGTGCACGCCCGGCGGCACATAGATAAAGGAGCCTCCCGACCACACGGCCGAGTTGAGCGCCGCGAACTTGTTGTCGTTCTGCGGGATGATCGTCCCGAAGTACTGCTTGAAGAGATCCTCGTGCTCGCGGAGCGCGGTGTCGGTGTCGAGGAAGATCACGCCCTTCTTCTCGAGATCCTCCTGCAGCTTGTGGTAGACGACCTCCGACTCGTACTGCGCGCCGACGCCGGCGAGGTACTTCTTCTCCGCCTCCGGGATGCCGAGCTTGTCCCACGTGTCGAGGATGTCGGCGGGCAGATCCTCCCACGACTTCGCCTGATTCTCGGTCGGCTTGATGTAGTAGAAGATGTTGTCGAAGTCGATGTCGTTGAGGTTGCCGCCCCACTGCGGGGTCGGGCGCGCATAGAAGTAGTCGAGCGACTTGTGGCGGAACTTGCGCATCCACTCGGGCTCGTTCTTGTGCTCCGCGATCGCCTCGACGAGCTCGTGCGACAAGCCGCGACCCGACTTGAAGAAGTAGTCCTTCGCCTCGTCGGGGTTCGAGAAGCCGTACTTGTACTCGCTGCGGATTCCCTTGACGACGTCGGTCTCGGTCTGCGTCATGCGGGCACCTCTTCCGGTTCGTACGGGGCGTAGCCGTCCTTCTCGAGCTTCTTCGCGAGCTCGGGGCCACCTGACTCGACGATCTTCCCATCAACGAAGACGTGAACCTTGTCGGGAGTGATGTAGTCGAGAATTCGCTGGTAGTGCGTGATCACGAGCGCGCCCATGTCGGGGCCGACGAGATCCTTCACGCCGCCGGCGACGACGCGGAGCGCGTCGATGTCGAGGCCGGAGTCGGTCTCGTCGAGCACCGCGATGCGCGGCTTGAGCATCGCCATCTGGAGGATCTCGACGCGCTTCTTCTCGCCGCCCGAGAAGCCGTCGTTGAGGTAGCGCGACGCGAGCTCGCGGCTGACCTTGAGGCGGTCCATCTCAGCGAGCAGGGTCTTGCGGAACTCGGGGATCGCGATCGGATCGTCGACGCCGCCGTTTCGCGCCTTCCGCACCGCGTTGATCGCGCTGCGGAGGAAGCTCGTGACGGTCACGCCGGGAATCGCGTGCGGGTACTGGAACGCGAGGAAGAGGCCGCGCTGCGCTCGTTCGTCGGCGCCCATCTCCGTGACGTCCTCGCCGTCGAAGAGGATCTTCCCGGCGGTGATCTCGTAGGCGGGATGACCCATCAGCGCGTACGCGAGAGTCGACTTGCCGGAGCCGTTCGGCCCCATGATCGCGTGGACCTCGTTCGTGTCGACCTCGAGGTCGACGCCCTTGACGATCTCCGTGCCGTCCTCGAGCGCGACGTGGAGGTTTTCGAGTTTCAGCAACGCCATGGCTCCAGGGTACCGAGACGCGCTACCCTGCCTGCACATGCCCGGCTACTTCCAGACGCCTTGGCACATCGTCTTGCTCCTCGGCATTGCGCTCCTTCTCTTCGGCGGCAAGCGTCTGCCCGAGATCGGACGCTCGCTCGGATCCGGGATGCGCGAGTTCAAAGACGCGATCACCGGCCACTCGGAGCCGCCGGCGGCCGAGCTCCCACCGGCCGACACCACCTCCGAGAACGACCCCCCGACCGCCTAACCGGCGATGGTGAGGCTCCCCCGTCGCCTCGGGCACGGCGAGGAGGCGACGCTCGCGGAACATCTCGACGAGCTGCGCGGACGGCTCTTCGTGATGATCGGCGCGGTCGTCTTCTGGACGATCGTCGCGTACGTCTTCCACAACGACGTCCTCGACTGGCTCAACGGTCCGCTGCCTACCGGCAAGCGACTGGTCACGCTCGGCGTCGCAGAGCCGTTCACGACCACCGTCACCGTCTGCATCTACGCAGGACTCGTCGCGGCGTTCCCGGTCATCCTCTGGCAGCTCTGGAGCTTCTTCGCGCCGGCGGTCGAGGCGCGCTTCGAGCGGAAGCTCATCGCCCTCGTCGCGTGCTCGGTGTTGCTCGCCGCGGCGGGCGTCGCGTTCGGGTACGAGATTCTGCTGCCGCGAGCGATCCACTTCCTCACGAACTACGACGAGCGCCACTTCCGCAACCTGATCCAGGCGAAGCCGTACTACAACTTCGTCGTCACGATCCTCCTCGGGATCGTTGTGATCTTCCAGACGCCGCTTGCGATTCTCGGGCTCGTCGCGATCGGCGTCCTCAGCTCGCGGACGCTGCGGAAGCAGAGGCGGCTCGGCTACTTCATCACTGCGGCCGTCGCGCTGGCTCTTCCAGGGCCCGACTTCGTGACGACGATGCTCGAGCTCCTGCCGATGTGGCTGCTCTTCGAGGCGTCGATCTGGCTCGCCGTGCTCTTCGAGCGGCGCCGCCGGAAGCTCGCTCCCAGCTCGGCTACCCTGGGCGCGTAGTGGCGAGGGCAGCGGTCAGAGCGAAGCAGGCGGAGCGTGCGCAGGCACAGGCGGCGGCGAAGCCATCGCGGAAGCATCGCAAGCACGCCTCCGGCGGCAATCCGAACCAGGACCTCTTCTTCATGCGCCTGCGTCGCAGGCAGAAGTGGGTGTTCCTCGGGCTCGCGATCGTCTTCGCAATCTCGTTCGCCGCGCTCGGGGTCGGCTCGGGGAACGGCAGCGGCCTCCAGGACATGTTCAACAGCATCCTCGGCAACGGCGGCAATCCGGTCGGGTCGGCGCAGGCTGAGATCAAGACCGATCCCGCGAAGGGCTACAAGGATCTCGCGAACGCCTACATCACGAAGAACGACCTGCCGGACGCGATCACTGCGCTGCAGAGCTACCTCGCGCTCAAGATCAGAAAGGAGGACTCGGCGGTCTGGTCGCAGCTCGGCGGGTACGAGAAGCAGCAGGGGGATACCGCTGCCGCGCAGTACCAGCAGGTGCTGCAGGCCGCCGCGGTCGAGTCGCCCGGCACGATCTTCCAGCCGGGCGGATCGCTTCAGACGGCGCTCGGGTCGAACCCGATCGACGCGTATTACACACAGCAGAACTCGCAGCTGTCGGGGCCGCTCTACCAAAAGGCGATAGCCGGCTACGACGCCTCGCTCACGGATTTCCAGAACGCCGCGAGGTACGCGTCGCACGCCACCAAGGCGGACGCGCTGCTCGCCGTCTACAGCGCGTCGCAGCTCGCCGGCAAGACGAACATCGGGCTCACGGCTTTGAAGCGGTACGTCGAGCTCAACCCGCACTCGCCGAACCTCAAGCAGATCGAGGCGGAGTGCAAGCAGCTCGGCGGCTCCTGCGTGCCGAAGCGCAAGTAGCGGGATTGCCGCGCGACCCACGCGGATAGACTCCTCCCCAGGTGGCCCGCCGGGCCGCGAAGCGACTTCCGGGGGGATGATTCGCGCATGAATTTCGACATCAATACCGAGCAACTCAGCGCCGACACGTTCGTCATCTCGCTCAGCGGCGAGGTCGATCTCTACACGGCGCCCGAGTTCAAGCAACAGCTGGTCGACGTAATCGGACAGGGCGGCAAGGAGGTCGTCGTCGACTTCACGAACACGACCTTCATCGACTCGACGACGCTCGGCGTGCTCGTCGGCGGCGTCAAGCGGCTCCGCACGAACGATGGCCGGTTGTCGCTCGTCTGCAGCGACCGCAACATCACGAAGATCTTCGAGATCACCGGGCTCGACAAGGTGTTCGAGATCTACGCGACACGCGACGACGCCATCTCGGCTCTGGGGGTTCCACAAGGTTGATTCGGAGGGGCCGGGTCACGATCGGGGGCGCTGGACTCGCGGCGATCGCGGCCGTAGCGCTGCTCACGTCCGGGTGCGGCTACGGCGGAGTCGCGTCCGCGGCCGACCATCCGGATCTTCAGAACGGAGCGACGATCTTCTCCTCCACGTGCGGTGGCTGCCACGCGTTGCAGGCCGCGGGCACGCCCGGCAACCCGGCGATCCCCGCCCCGGACCTCGACAATGCATTCGCCGGCGCTCGGAGCGATGGCTACGACTCAGTCGATATCGAGAACGTCGTCCTCGACCAGATCCGCCTCGGCTCGGGCCCGATCGCGACGTACACGAATCCCGAGCACGGCGTTCAGGGCCTGACCCCGCAGACACAGATGCCTCCGCATCTCGTCACGGGCCAGAACGCCATCGACGTCGCCGCATACGTCGCATCCGTCGCCGGGGTCAACGGTTACGTGACCGCCTGCAATCTCGGCAACGCCAAGACCGGGATGGCGATCTTCAGTTGCGCGGGCTGCTCCGGCTGCCACACGCTCAAGGCCGCTGGCTCGACCGGAACGATCGGGCCCAACCTCGATCAGCTCGCGAAGGCGCTGACCCTCCCGATCGTCGTCCGCCAGGTGACGAACGGCGGCGCCGTAATGCCGCCGTTCAAGAGCAAGCTCACCGCTGCCCAGATCCAGGCGGTCGCGCAGTACGTCGTCTCCGTCGCCGGGAAGTAGCGAGCGCGCTCGTCCGGCGGATGCCAAACCGCTGCGGTTGACGGGCATCGCGACCCGCTCACGGAATCGCGTCCGCACGACGCCGCCAAGACGGCCGGTGGCAGCCACCGTGACAGAGGTGTGGCGCCTTCGTGGCGAGAACCTGGCACGGTCACTAGGCGCGCGCTTCACGCTCGGCACACTCTCGTGATTGGCTGCCACCGGCCGTGGGGCTAGGCGCGGCTGACCGGGATTGCGACCCGTTCGCGGATCGCGTCCACCATGCCGTCGTCGCCGGCGACGAGCACTTCGTCAGCGCCGAAGACTCGTAGCGCGTCCTCTGCCGCGAGGGCCGGATCGTCGGCGCCGACTTCGGCCCGCGCGCCGAGCTTTGCTCCGAGCGCTGCCGCGGTGGCTTCCGCGTCCTCTCGGCGATCGTCGACGGCGCCGGTCGCTGCCTCGAGCTTCGAGGCGAGCGCCGGCACGACAACGAGCACTTCCGCGCCGTCCGGCACCGAGACGCTTTCGGTTCCTGGCGGGGCGACGACGAGGACGCGGCGCTGACCCGGCGGCGTCGCGGAGACGACCCGCTTCGTCGGATCGGCCGCGCCCGGCACCGGCTCGTGGAAGAGCCACCAGCCGAGCGCCGCGAACGCGATCACGGCGGCCGCAACGCCGAGCCACTTGTAGATCACCGCGGCAGCGACGATGACGACGAAACCACCGACGACGATCCAGAGGAAGCGGTACATGTCGGCCTCGCTGCGGAGCGGATTGCGCATACGCATGCTCCGCTCCCTACCCCGGCGTCAGAGGATGTAGACCGTCGCGAAAACGACGATCCACATCACGTCGACGAAGTGCCAGTAGATCCCGCCGATCTCGACGCCGTGATGGTGCTCGGCGGAGAAGTGTCCCCGGAAGGCGCGGATCGTCATGAACAACAGGATCGTCAGACCGACGAAGACGTGGCAGCCGTGGAGCCCCGTCAGGCAGAAGAAGATCGTCGGGAAGGCGCCGTCCTTTGTCGCAAACCCGGCCCGCATGTACTCGTAGATCTGCGAGATGAGGAACGAGAGGCCCATGAGGAACGTCAGCACGAGGCCGGCGCGCATCCCCCAGACGTTGCCCTTCTTGATCGCGGTCGTCGCCCAGTGCATCGACGCGCTCGAGGTCATGAGGATGGCCGTGTTGATCGCCGCAACAAAGACGGGCAGGTGGTACGGCGGTGTCGGCCACGGCGTCCCGTTGACGACGCGGACGAAGAAGTAGGCCGTGAAGAACGAGCCGAAGAGCATGATCTCCGACGCGATGAAGAGGTACATCCCGAGCGTCTCGGGCCTGATCCGCGAGCTGTAATGCGGCACCGGCGGGCCGTGATGCTCATGGTGGTCGTGATGCTCGACGTGGGTCGCTGCGCTCATTTTCCGCTCCGGCGCCGCACAGGTCGGCGCGTCCGCTCTTTGATGAGCTCCGTCGAGCCTACGCTCATGCCGGCACCGGCGCTTCCTGGGCGACGACAACGTGCTCAACCGGCAGGCCTGTCTCCTTGCGAAGCCGCTCGACGAGGTCGCGGCGGAGCCAGCCGGAGCGCTCTGGCTGGAACGTCGAGACGACGATCTCGTCAACGCGCTCGTCGTGCACCGCTTCCATCGCCGCGTTGAACGGATCGGGATGCGCGACCTGGCCGTGCGCGTCGATGCCGTGGCCGCGCAGCTCGGCAAGCGCGAGCTTGATGCGGCGCTCGGCCTCGGGATGCGCCGCGGCGTTCGGGTCGCTCTGCGGAGAGAGGATGAGGAAGCTCGCAGGGCTCGCGGCGGCGCGCTCGCGCAGCTTCGCGAGGAGCGGCTCGCCGAGTACGGTCTCGTTCGCGATCACGAGAACATTTGCCTCGTCGGGCGACTCGCCCGTGGGCACGAGGTGCTCGACCGGAAGCTCACCGGCAGCCGAGCGGATCTGGTCGAGGACGCCGCGCCGCATCCAACCCGACTTCGCGGCGGCATGCGTCGAGACGAGAATCTCGTCCACGGGCGGCTCGAGCGTCGCGAGAGCGTCGCGCACGGCGGCTGCCGGATCGGCCTCGACGACGTAACCGTCGGCGGAGACTCCCACGTCGCGGAGATGCCCGAGCGCGCGGTCGAGTCGGCGCCGCGCCGAGGCGCGCCGCGTGTCGGCGTAGACGACGTAACCGCGTGGGGGCTGGTTGACGGGAGCTACGACAGTGAGCTGCGCATCGCCGTCGCGCGCCGCGAGCGCGTCGCGGAGCGTCCGGGCGTCGACCGTCTCGTTCGCGACGACGAGGACGTGCGTCATACGGGCACTTCCTCCAGCTCAGGCGCTTTCGACGGCGCGAGAATCGCGTGCTGCGCGCCGACAACGCCGTACTCGTACGGCGAGCCGACGACCTGCGGGATCTCGTCGAAGTTGAAGGTCGGCGGCGGCGAGGAGACCTGCCACTCGAGCGTCATCGCGCGCCACGGGTTGGCCGGCGCGGGCTCGCCGAAGCGCCAGCTCGTGATCATGTTGTAGAGGAAGACGAGCACGGAGCAGCCGAGCCCGAACGACGCGATCGAGATGAACATGTTGAGGCTCTCGAAGCGGGACGGGTAGTTCTCGACGCGCCGGATCATCCCCTCGGTGCCGAGGATGTGCATCGGGAAGAACGTTAGGTTGAAGCCGACGAACGTCAGCCAGAAGTGGAGCTTCCCGAGGCGCTCGTCGTACATACGGCCGGTCATCTTCGGGAACCAGTAGTAGATCCCGGCGAAGATCGTGAAGACGGAGCCGCCGAACAGCACGTAGTGGAGATGGGCGACGACGAAGTACGTGTCGGTGACGTGCACATCGATCGGCACGGCACCGAGCATCACGCCGGAGAGCCCGCCGATCACGAACATCGAGAGGAAGCCGAGCGCGAACAGCATCGGCGTGTTGAAGTGGAGCTTTCCCTCCCACATCGTCGCGAGCCAGCTGAAGATCTTGATGCCGGTCGGGATCGCGATGAGAAGCGTCGTGATCATCATCGGGTCGCGCAACCAGTTCGACATGCCGCTCGTGAACATGTGGTGCGCCCAGACCGAGAAGCCGAGCACGACGATCGCCATGAGCGAGAGCGCCATCAGCCGGTAGCCGAAGATCGGTTTTCGGCTGAACACGGATATGACCTCGCTCATGATCCCGAAGCCGGGCAACATCATGATGTAGACCGCGGGGTGCGAGTAGAACCAGAAGATGTGCTGGTAGCCGAGGGGGTAGCCGCCTCCTACCGGCGTAAAGAAGGCTGTGTGCATCACGTGGTCGAACATCGAGAAGAACTGCGAGCCGGCGATGAACGGCGTCGCGATCACGACGAGCAGCGAGGTCGTGAAGTTCGCCCAGACGAGTAGCGGCATCCGCCAGAAGGTCATCCCCGGCGCCCGCATCGTGATGATTGTCACAAGGAAGTTGAGGGCCGTCATGATCGACGACGCACCTGCCCACTGGACTCCCTGGTTGAAGAAGATCGCGCCGATCGGTTGGTGCGTCGAGTTGAGTGTCGCGTAGCCCGTCCAGCCGCCGGCGAACGCGCCGACGATGAAGGAGCTGACCATCATCACGCCGGCGATCGGAAGGAGCCAGAACGAGAGCGCGTTGAGGCGCGGGAAGGCCATGTCTGCCGCGCCGAGCATGAGCGGCACGACAAAGTTCGCGAGGCCGGCGAACGCCGGGATGATGAAGAGGAAGATCATCAGCGAGGCGTGAACCGAGAAGAGGCTGTTGTACGTCTGCGGCCCGAAGTAGTTCGTCTGCGGCTTCGCAAGCTCGGCGCGGACGAGCAGGGCGAGCATCCCGCCGATGAGGAAGAAGATGACCGTCGTGACGAGGTACTGGACACCGATCACCTTGTGGTCGGTGTTGACGCGGAAGTAGTCCTTCCAGCTCTTCGCGCCGTGCCCGGAGTGGTCTTCGTGCTCGGGCGTCGGCTTGCCGAGCACGTAGTTCGTCCAGTAGTCGAAGGCGCCGAGACCGGCGAGGAAGCCGATCGGCGCGGCGACGAGCGCCGAGATGAGGACCACCGGCTCCTCGAGGAGGATCGGATACCAGCCGGCGGCGTAGCGCAGGCCGGCGACGATGCCGAGCCCGATCCCGCCGAAAGCGACGAACATCCACGCCGCGCGGACCCATCCCGGGCCGAGAAGAAGCTTCCTCATCCGCTACTCGCTGTCGTCGGCTGGGCCTTCTGATGTGCGACCCACGTGTCGTACGCCTTGTCGGACATGACGATCGCCTGTGTCCGCATCAGACCGTGACCGAGGCCGCAGAGCTCGTTGCAGATGAGCGGATACGTCCCGAGGCGGTCGGGCGTGATGACGAGGTGCGTGACCATCCCCGGGACGATGTCCTCGTTCTCCCGGAACTCGGGAACGAAGAACGCGTGGATGACGTCGAGCGAGCGCATGTCGAGCACGACCGTGCGGTTGATCGGCAGGCGGAGGACGGGGCTCGTCGCGTTCCCGGCGTCGGGATAGCTGAACGTCCACGCGAACTGTTGCGCCTGAACGTTGATGTGCAGCGGGTTGGCGCCCTCCGCGTCGTTCCGCGCAAGAACGACGCCGCAGACGATCGCGATGGCCGTGACGAGGACGAACGGGATCGCCGTCCACGCGATCTCGAGGCCGGTGTGCCCGTGGATCGGAGGGCCGTCCTCGAGATCGTCGGGCGCGGCCCTGAACGTGACGACCGAGTAGATCATCGCCGCGGCGACGACCGCGAAGAGCGCGATGCAGATCGCGATCACGAACCAGAAGGTGAAATCGATGCGGCCGGCCTGCCGCGAAGCGTCGACCGGGAGCCAGGTGGGGATGAGCGCGACGGCCGTAGCCACGCCGCCTGCGACCAACCCAATCCCCAAAAGGGCGACGATAGAGCCCTTGCGCATCCGACTCGGAGCCTAGACGAACTTCCTGATGGGCGAATCCGTAACCGGCACTCGAACGTTGCTCTCCCGACCCCGTCAAAGGAGGGTAACCATGGGTCTCGGAGTCGGACTGATTCTTGCGGCGGTCGGCGCGGTGCTCGCGTTCGCCGTCAACGCCACAGTCTCCGGCGTCAACATCCACACGGTCGGCTGGATCCTGCTGATCGTCGGGATCGTCGGGATTCTGCTTTCGCTCGTGTTCTGGTCCTCGTGGGCAGGGCCGGGCTACTACAGCCGTCGGCGCACCGCGTACGTCGACGACGGCCCAGCAGGCCCGACAGCGCCGTACTAGATCGCGCGCGACAGGTCGAAACCAGACATGGCCGGTAGCTGCTACCGGCCGTGTCTACAAGAGGCGGCACAAGGAAGGGTTCGCCAGTCACGCAAACCCTCTTCTTGCAGGCCTTTGGCCAACTGGCCGTGCCCTCTCGAGCCACGTCCGGTAGCTGCTACCGGACGTGTCCGGCACGGACTAGGCGATTGGTAGCTCAACGAAGAACGTCGAGCCGGTGTGGCCGTCGGAGTCGACCCAGATCCGGCCCGCCATGCGCGTGACGAGCTCGCGGGAGATGTAGAGGCCGAGGCCGGTGCCGCCGACGCCGCGCGTGAGGTTCGGGTCGAGGCGGAAGAATTTCTCGAAGATCCGATCCTGCTCCGCCGGCGGGATCCCGAGGCCCTCGTCGCTCACGCGGAAGCGGACGCGCCCGCCGCTCCGTGACGCCTCGAGCTCGATCGTGCCGCCGTCGGGCGAATACTTGACCGCGTTGTCGAGAAGGTTCGCGAGCACCTGACGAAGCTTGTCCGGGTCCGCGGCGATCGCCGGAAGACCGTCCTGCGCGTCGACGACGAGCCTCAGGCCCTGCGGGACACGCGCCTGGGCGACCTCCGCGGCCTCGGCCGCGAGCGCGGCGGCGTCGCACTGCTCGATCTCGACCTGCATCCGGCCCGACTCGAGGCGGCTCGCCCAGAGGATGTCGTTCACGATCCGCGCGAGACGGTTCGACTCGCTCGAGATCACTTCGAGCAGGCGGTCGCGCTGCTCCTGCTCGACCGCGTCCTGCCGGTGGCGCAGCGTCACGGCCGCGCCGTAGATCGCGGCGAGCGGGGTCCGCAGCTCGTGGGAGACCGTCGAGACGAAGTCGGTCTTCAGCTGCTCGACCGCACGCTCGTCGGTGACGTCGCGGAACGCGTAGACCGTGCCGCCGGGGAAGCCGACGGCCGAGATCGAGAGCCACCGCTCCTGTCCGTCCACCTCGACCGGCAGCGTCTCGGGCCGCGTCGCCGAAGCGTCCGGCTCCGACGCGGAGGTGATACGAGACTGGATCGACGGCCAGTCGGCAAGCAGCTCCGCGATTGGACGCCCGACCGCATCCGGCGCGGGCCGGCCCAAGCTGAGCGCCGCGGTCGGGTTCCAGAGCCGGACGATGCCGAGCTCGTCGACGAGCACAACGCCGTCGGCGACGTACTCGAGCGCGTCGGCCGCATGCGCGCGCTCCTGGGCCGCCGCGTACAGCCGAGCGTTGTCGAGCGCGAGGGAGATTCGCCGTGCGAGCTCGGTCGCCATCTCGCAGTCGGACTCGTCGAACCGCCGCTGCGGCTCGATCGTGCCGAGGCTGATCGCCCCGAGCGTCCGCCCGCGCGCGATGAGCGGCGCGACGATCCCCGACGTGTTCGCGAGGCGGCGGATGCCCAGCGCGTGCTCAGCGTCGTGCGCCATCTCGTCCGCGGCGCCCTGGAGGTCGGGGATGAGCTGCGTCTGACGGGTACGGATCGCGATCTGAACCGGGTGGGATGGGACGGTGGGCGGGTACTTCCGCCGCATCTCCTCGACGAGATCGGTCAGCCCAGGTTCGGCGTGCGCGACAACGACGGGGCGAAGGACGCCGTCGTCCTCGAGAAGGTCGACGACGAGGTAGCCGGCGAGCTCCGGCACCGCGACCGACGCGATCGCAGCGACTGTCTCCTCCCAACCGAGCGAGGCGACGAGGAGCTCGCTCGCGCGTGCGAGGAAGAGAGCCTGCTCCTCGCTGTGCAGCCGCCGTTGCTCGGCGAGTCGCGCGGCGGTGATGTCGCGCGAGACGTTGACGACGAGCTCGACCGAGCCGTCGGGGCCGAAGACGGGGTTTGCCCGCACGTCGAGCCACCGCTCCTCGCCCGATTCACGATTACGGCGGAGGATGACGCCCGACCCCTCCTCCCCGCTGTACGCGCGGCGGGACGGCAGCATGTCGGGATCGAGCGGTTCGCCGTCGGCATCGAAAAGCTCGAATTGCTCGAGCCACTCCTCGCGCGGCGCCGCGAGGAGCTCCTCGACGGACGCCTTCCCGAACTGCCGCGCCGAGGCGTCGTTTGCGTAGAGGAGACGGCTGGTCGTGTCGGCAACCGTGATCCCCTCGTCGACGGCTCGGAGGATCGTCGCGAGCTGCTCGCGCGACTCGTGGAGCTCCTGCTGCGCCTGCGTCCGCTCGGTGACCGAAGCGAGATGGTTCGCGATCGTGCGGGCGAGGAGGATCTCCCGGCCGCTCCACGCATGGGGCGCGTTGCGGTAGAGCATGAACTTGCCGAGGAGGCGGCCCCGCCGGACGAGGGGGACGAACGCAAGCGCCGCGATCCCCTCGTTCCGCACGATCTCCTCGAGCCACGGCTCGAAGCCCGCTGCAGCGGCGTCCTCGACGAGCACCGGCTGGGGATCCTTCTCGTCCGCGGCCCACGCGGAGTGCCCGTCGGTCGCGGCTCGGTACTCGTCCGAAAGTCCGCGCCACGCGCGGAAGCGCATGACGTCCTCCGTGTCGCACAGAAGGACCGACGCACGGTCGGCGTCCGTCGCCTCGAGCAGCGCGTCGAGCGCGACCTCGAGCACCTCGCCGAGCTCGCTCGCTCCCGCCACCGCGTCGGCGAAGCGGTAGACCGCGTCGAGGTCACGAAGGCGGGAGCGGAGCTCTTCCCGCTCACTCACCTCGCGCGCGGTGCCGAGGACGAAACGCAACCCCCCGTCCTCTCCGAGAACCTGCGAGCCGTTGACATCGAACCACGTGTAGGCGCCGTCCGGGCCGCGCAGGCGGACGGTGACCGCGTCGACGTTCGAGCCCGCATTCAGCTCCTCGCCCGCAGCGGCGGCCACGCCGAGATCGTCGCGATGGATCAAGTCCTGGATCCCGACGCCCGTCAGCTCGTGCGGATCCCACCCGATCGACGCCCACGACGGCGACGCGTAAACGATCGCGCCCATCACGTCGCAGAGCACGACGAGGTCGTGCGAGCGCTCGACGACGAGCCGGCGGACGGTGTCGTCGACGTTCTCCATCGCACTCGCGTGCGGCTCGATCCCTCTGCTCGCCACGTGCCCCCCAGGTCCGCGATCAGGTCGTCGCAGTTTGCACTATCCGGCCGCTCACGGCCAGCAAATTTCGGCTACCGGGGGATCGAGAACTTCTTGGACGCGAGGCCGTAGCCGGCCTTCGAGCGAGCGCGGAGGTTGCAGCTGTATGCCTGACCCGACGCGAGGAGGGCCACAGAGAACGGTGAATGCCTGCTCCTGCTCTTGAAGGTCACGGTCGACCCGTTCGCCGCCTTGCAGCTGAGCTTGTAGCCGGTCACCTTCTGGCCGCGCGGCTTCGCCGGCGTGAACGTCACCTTCCCCGTCGTCCCGCTCGTGCGGCTCGCCTTGACGTTCGTCGGCGCCCGCGGCGTGACGGCGCCGAGCTTGATCTTGAGCTTGCGGCGCGAGAACGTCATCCCGGTGATCCTCACCTGCACCCCGGTGTTGCCCGGTTCGACGGTGACGGCAAGCGTGCCGCCGCCGGCGCCGATGGACGCGTTGAGCCCGTCGGTGGCCAGCGTGTTCGGGTCGTTGATCCCCCAGTAGGTCGCGAGGAACGTCTCGGGAATCCGGAGATAGAAATTGCCGTGGACGACCGTCGTGCCGTTCTGCTCGAAGTGGTGGTCGGCGAGATCGATCTGGAGCTCGTTCTGCCCGTTCGACTGGATGAGGTTCGGCGGCAGTCCCGTCTCCGCGATGTTCGTATACATATCCATCCCGTAGAACGAGTCGACCAGGCCGGGCGGGAGGCTCGGATCGTGGTAGATGGTGGCGTTGCTGTCGTTGATCTCCCCTTGGAGAATCGCCGACGGTGCGCCCGGCGCTACCGACGAGCACGTCGGGCCGCCCGGCGGATACGTGCACCCGTTCTGATCCTGAACGTCGACGGGTTGGCCGGTGACCGTCACCGTGTACCTGCCGCTGCTCGGCCCGCTCCGCGTGTATGTCATCGAGTCGCCGAACGCGTCGATCTCGCGCGGGACGACGCTCGTCGAGATCGTCATGCTGAACGTCTTCCCGAGCGCCGCCGTCAGGTCGGAAGCCTGCAGCGGTTGAAACGACCATTGCACGGTCTTGGCACCGCCCGCGCCTTCCGCACTCGCCCAGGGCGCGTAGGTCGAGCTCACGTACAGATCGTGCACCGTCACGCCGTCGTCATACGTCGCCGAGACGACGCACGGATCGGCGTTCGCGTTGTCTACGCACCAGTCGTCGGGGAGATTCGTGTGTACCGCTCGCGCATTGCCGGCGGCCAGCGCCCACGCGCAAACGGCCAAACCCAAAACGACGAAGAGCCTCCGAAGCACTGGGCGAGACGCTACTCGTGCGCGCGGACGTTTACAAGCCCTGAACCGCGGCGCGAGTAATGGGCCGTGAAGGATTCGAACCTTCGACCTTGGGATTAAGAGTCCCCTGCTCTACCAACTGAGCTAACGGCCCGAAGCGGGCGGCCATTGTAACGTCGCCTTCGTGAAGGTCCTGACCGTAGTCGGCAACCGTCCCCAGTTCATCAAGTCCGGACCGCTGTCGGCGGCGCTCGCCGCAGCCGGAATCGAAGAGGTCGGGCTGCACACCGGGCAGCACTGGGACCCAGAGCTCTCCGACGTCTTCTACGAGGAGCTCGGGCTGCCGCAGCCGCGCTACCGGCTCGACCTCCACACCGCCGACGCCGTGGCGATGCGGCCGAAGATCCGCGAGGCGATCTCTTCAGAGCGGCCCGACTGGACGCTCGTATTCGGCGACACGAACTCGACGCGCGCCGGGACCGAGGCGTCCGGCGACGCGGGCGTGCCGGTCGCGCACATCGAGGCCGGCCTCCGCAGCGGCGACCTCTCGATGCCGGAAGAGCACAACCGCATCGCGGTCGACGCCGCGGCGGCGCTACTCCTCTGCCCCGACGAGCGCTCGCGCGCGACACTGATCGCCGAGGAAGTCGGCGGACGCATCGAGGTCGTCGGGGACGTGATGGCCGACGCGTGCTTCCGCTTCGAGCCGATCGCGCGAGAGCGCTCGACGGTTCTGCGACGCCACGAGCTCGAGCCCGGCGCCTATGTGGCGGCGACGATCCACCGCGAGGCGAACGTCCGGCCGGAACGCCTCGCGCGGATCGTCGACGGGCTCGGCCGGATCGGCGAGCGCGTCGTCCTCCCCGCCCACCCGCGCACGCGCGCCACGCTCGGGGCGCTCGGCGACCTCCCTCCGAACATCGAGATCCTCTCCCCGCTCGGTTATCTCGACATGGCCGCGCTTGTCTCCCAGGCACGCGTCCTCGTCACCGACTCCGGCGGGCTCCAGAAGGAGGCGTACTGGTACGGCGTGCCGTGCGTCACGGCGCGGCCGTCGACCGAGTGGAAGGACACCGTCGAGCTCGGCGCAAACGTTCTCGTCGACGACGACCCCGAGAAGCTCGCCGCGGCCGTCGCGGCGGCGCGGATGCCCGCCGACCTCCCTCCGCTCTACGGCGACGGCCACGCCGCCGATCGCGTCGTAGCTAGCCTTGCCGCCGCATGAGCCAGGCTCTTGATGTTGCCGTCATCGGTGCTGGGTACGTCGGGATCCCGCACGCCGCAACGTTCGCGGAGGCGGGCTGTTCCGTCCTCATCGTCGACGTCGTTCCCGAGCTCGTCGCGCGGCTGAACCGCGGCGAGAGCCACATCGAGGACGTCTCCTCCGAGCGGCTCGCTCCGCTCGTTGAGAGCGGCAAGCTCCGCGCGACGACCGACTACGGCGACGTCGCCGACTGCAATGCGGTGGTGATCGCGGTGCCGACGCCGCTCTCCCGTCAGCGCGAGCCCGACCTCTCGATCGTCGAGAGCGCAGCGCGCAGCCTCGCGCAGGTGTTGCGCAAAGGCCAGCTCGTGGTCCTCGAGTCGACGACGTGGCCCGGCACGACGCGCGAGCTGCTCCAGCCGATCCTCGAGACGAGCGGGCTCAAGGCGGGCGAGGACTTCCACCTCGCGTTCGCGCCCGAGCGCGTCGACCCCGGCCGCACCGACTGGACGACGAAGACGACGCCGAAGGTCGTCGGCGGCATCACGCCCGAGTGCACAGAGCGCGCCGCCGAGCTCTACGGCCGCGCGATCGACACCGTCCACCGCGTCTCGACCCCCGAGGCGGCAGAGCTGACGAAGCTCCTCGAGAACACCTTCCGCGCCGTCAACATCGCTCTCGTGAACGAGCTCGCGGTCCTCTGTGACCGGATGGGGATCGACATCTGGGAAGTCGTCGGCGCTGCCGCGACGAAGCCGTTCGGCTTCATGCCGTTCAACCCGGGACCCGGCCTCGGCGGCCACTGCATCCCCGTCGATCCGTTCTATCTCACGTGGAAGGCGCGCGAATACGGCTTCCACACGGAGTTCATCGAGCTCGCGGGCAAGGTCAACGAGGAGATGCCGTACTTCTGTCGCTCGCTCATCTCCCAAGCGCTCAACCACGGCGCGCAGAAGGCGATGAAGGGCTCGCGGATCCTCGTGCTCGGGGTCGCATACAAGCCGGACATCGGCGATGTGCGGGAGTCGCCGGCGCTGAAGATCATCTCGCTGCTTAGGAATGCAGGCGCCGACATCTCGTTCCACGACCCGCACGTGGCGAGCATCGACGTCGACGGCTCGGAGCTTTCGTCCACCGCCTACGAGCCCGGCGCGTACGACTGCGTCGTCATCGTCACCAACCACTCCGACTTCGACTACGACGCTTTGGTGGACGAGGCGAAGCTCGTCGTCGACCTCCGGAACGCGACCGGCGTGAAAGGCACCGTGGCGGAGAACGTCTTCAAGCTATGAGTCAGGTCAAGATCGGCCAGGCGGGACTCGGCTACTGGGGCCGGAACCTCGCGCGGAACTTCGACGACCTCGCCGAGCTCCGCTGGCTCTGCGACGAGAAGCCCGAGGCGCGCGCGGATTTCGCCGAGCGCCACCCGAACGCGCGCGTCACCGGCGACTTCACGGAGATGCTCGCCGACGACGACCTCGATGCCGTCGTAATCGCGACGCCCGTCCCGACGCACTACCCGCTCGCGAAGCAGGCGCTCGAGGCGGGCAAGCACGTCTTCGTCGAGAAGCCGCCCGCGATGCGCGCTGCCGAGATGGATGAGCTCGTCGCACTCGCCGGGGAGCGCGACCTCGTCCTCATGCCGGGGCATCTCCTGCTCTACCACCCCGGCGTGCTCAAGGTGAAGGAGCTCATCGACAACGGCGAGCTCGGCGACGTGCTCTGCGTGTACGGGAACCGGGTCAACCTCGGCATCGTCCGGTCGAACGAGAATGCGCTCTGGTCGCTCGGCGTGCACGACCTGTCGGTGATCCTCTACTTCCTCGACGAGGATCCGGAGCTCGCGACTGCCCAGGGGAGCGCGTCGATCCATCCCGGCGTCGAGGACGTCGTCTTCTGCTTCCTCCGCTTCCCGAGCGGCAAGATCGCGCACATGCACCTGTCGTGGCTCGACCCCCACAAGATGCGCAAGATGACCGTCGTCGGCCGCGAGAAGATGGTCGTCTTCGACGACATGGAGCCGGACCGCAAGGTCACGATCTACGAAAAGCGCGCCGGCGCGAACGGCGAGCTCTTCTCCGGCGACATCTCGATCCCGAAGATCGAGACGACGGAGCCGCTGCGCCGCGAGTGCTCGTACTTCCTCGAGCTCGTTGCCGGTGAACACGACAAGGCGGCGGTTGCGCGCGACGGCGCCCGTGTCGTTCGCGCCCTCGAGATGCTCACGACCTCGCTCAATGGCGATGGCTGAGATTCATCCCACGGCGATCGTCTACCCGGGCACCGTGCTCGGCGAGGGCGTGAAGGTGCTCGAGCACGCAGTCGTCGGGAAGCAGCCGACGCTGTCGCCTCGTTCGACGGCGAAGCGCGAGCCGCTCCCGCCGGCGGAGATCGGCGCGGGAACGATCGTCTCCACTGGCGCGGTTGTCTTCGCCGGGACGACGATCGGCGCGAGGGTGATCCTCGGTGACCAGTCGTGCGTGCGCGAGCGCGTCTCGGTCGGCGCCGACGTCGTCATCGGCCGCGGCTCGCTCGTCGAGAACGACACGACGATCGGGGCGATGACGAAGATTCAGGCGGAGGCGTACATCACCGCGTACTCGACGCTCGAGGAACACGTCTTCATCGCGCCGTGCGTCGTGACGACGAACGACAACTACATGGGACGGACGGAAAAGCGCTTCGAGTCGATCAAAGGCCCGACGATCCGCCGCGGGGCACGCATCGGCGGCGGCGCCGTCCTTCTCCCCGGCATCGAGATCGGCGAGGAAGCGTTCGTCGGCGCGGGGGCGGTCGTGACGAAGGACGTCGAGCCGAGGATGCTCGTGGTCGGGAATCCGGCCCGCGTCATCCGTGCCGTGGCGGATGAAGAACTCCTCGAGTACCAGTAGGCGGCTGCGGGGACGGACCGCAGACGACTGTGCCGGGCCGGCGGTGCAGCTTCCCGCCCGACGGTAGCGGCGGCGCATCACGAGGCAGGGCCCGAGGCAGACCGGGGGGAATCCGTAACACCGTCGCATCTGCGACCCGCACCGGCCGCACGTCGGGGATCGACGACGCGATCAACTCTTTCGCCCACGTCAACGTGTGCGGGCCCTCGACGACGACGGTCACGTGGTGAGCGAGGAGGAAGCGCCGGAAGGCGGCGGCACCGCCCGGTGGAGCGCCCCCGTCGAGGCTCTCCCAGTCCCCGGCCCAGCGGCACTCGGCCGGGATGATGAACTGCCCGATGTGACCGCCGATCATCGAGAAGCGAAAGCCCGTCTCGGCCTGCCAGAGCATCGTCCAACTGTCACGCCGCGCGTACGGGAACACGAGCGCCGTATCGCCGGGCCGGATGGCCGAGCGATAGGCGGAAGTTGAGAAGAAGCGCGACTGCCGGACGTGTGACGTCCAGAACGTTCCGCTCGGCGTCGGGAGGAAGCTCACGACCGCAAGGACGCCGAGCGCGAGCCGCCAGAACCGGCGCCCGGGCTGGCCCAACCACAACGCTGCCGCGAGGGCGGCGAAGAGGACGGTGTACATCGCGATCCGAAGCGGGATCGCCTCGCTGATCGCCGGCAGCAGAGCGACGAGTCTCCATATGCCCGGCCCGAACGAGTGGCCGGCGTCCTGCATCTCGTGTCCGAGCGCCAACGCATCTGCCACCACGGCTGCGAGGAGCAGCATCCAGGCGCCGCGGCGAGCCCGGCCGCGAAGCGTGACCACGGCAAGCACGAGGATGATCAAGAGCGGCAGACCGAGGTACCCACCGACTTCGTCGACGTTGCTCGCGTAGCGGCCGACAAGGCTCCCGGTGAGGGCCACGTGGTCGCTGAACGGGGGCCGGATCCAGGTCGTCTGCGTCGGGAACAGCGTGTTGGCCAGGTCGAGGGTGTGTGTGGTCACGTGGGGCCGAACCGGCGCCGTCTGCCTGAAGGCATGCACGAGGTACGGGCTGACGATCACTCCCACAAGCACGTAGGCGAGTGCGGTGTAGCGAGCCAGCTCGGCCAGCCGGGCCCGCGATCCGAGCAGGAGAAAAGCAAGGACGAAGCAGATGAACCCCAGCAGGGTCAGGGTCGCGAAGATCTCCGTCGAGATGCCGAACTGCAGCGCGAGCACGAGCGCGAGGAGTGCCGCGAACCGCCAGCGGCCGTCACTTCCCTGGAAGAAACGCACCGCGAGCAGGCCCGCGAGCGGGACGAGGCAGACGAACGAGAGATTGAGATGGCCGACCGACTGGCTGATGACGTAGGGCGAGAAGCCGAACAGGAACCCGGCGACGAGCGCAGCCGCGAAGCTTTTCGTGAGGCGACGCGCGAGGAGAAACGTCGTCCACGCCGCGAGCGGCGCGGCCGCGAGGGCGGCGATGTTGTACGCGACGACCGGCCCGACGGTCTCGCTGATGGGCGTGAGCGCGAGGCTGAGCGTCGGTGACGACGTGACCCAGGCGAGGTCGACGCCGTGCGGCGCCCAGACGACGTTCGCGACGAACGGATCGTGCCCGTGCGCGATCGCGTGCGGCCACCACAGAAACGACCACATGAGGATCGTCTTGTCGCGATAGGGGTCGCCGAGGACCCTCGTTGCGGGGTGGGCAAGGACACCCCGGCCGAGCCATAGAGCTGCGAACCCGGTGTAGAGGAGAAGCGGAGCCAGCGTCTGGACTCCCTGCCGCCGCAGCAGTTGCCTCATCGAAGCGACCCTAACCTCCGCCTCGGCGCTCTTACGGCGCCGGTCTCTTGTGGCGCCCGCAGACCGCTCTTTCAGGCGCTTTGTTCAGATCCCCGGTCGCGGACAGAGGCGGGCCGCCGGGAGGAAGCGGCAGAGGCAGAGCAGGAGACAACCGATAGACGGTCGTGCCGAGCACCTTGACGGGGTTGACGTCGGGGAGGGAGGCCGCGACCAACCGCCTCGGCCACTCCGTCGTCGCCGGGGCCTCGATCACCACGCTGACGTGATGCGCAAGGAGAAACTGCCGGAAGCCGGCGGCGCCGCCGGGTGGCTCGCCTCCGGCGAGGCTCTCCCAGTCGCCGGCCCACTTGCACTCCGACGGGATGATCGCCTGGCCGATGTGCCCACCGATCGTGCGGAAACGGAAGCCCGTCTCGGCCTGCCAGACCATCGACCAACTCACGCGCGCCGCATACGGGAACACGAGCGCGACATCACCCGGGTGGATGACCTTGCGGTACGCCGACGTGGCGAAGAAGCCCGGCTGCCGCACGCCCGCCGTCCAGAACGCGCCGCTCGGGTTCGGGAGGAAGCACACGATCGCGAGCCCCGCGAGGACAAACCGCCAGAGCCGCCGCCCCGGCTCCGCGAGCCACAGGGCGACGATCAGAGCGATGAACAGAACGGCGTACATCGCGAGCCGGATCGGGATTGCCTCGCCGATCGCCGGCAGGTGCTGGAACAGCGACCATACGCCCGTCACGAGCCGGTGCCCGTCCACCGTCACCTTCGGTCCCGCCGCCAGCGCGTCGGCAACGAGGGCCGCAAGCGCGAGTAGCCAGACGCCGCGGCGGACACGGCCGGGCCGCATCGTCGTCACTGCGATCAGAAGGATGACGAGCAGCGGAATCCCGAGATAGCCGCCGATCTCGTCGATCCCGCTCGTGAATCCGTTCGTGATCGCTGCGCTCCCCGTCGGCCTCAACCATGTCGTCTTGGTCGGGTAGACGATGTTCGCGAGGTCGAGGATGTGTTTGTGGGCGTGCGGCCGCACCGGCGCCTTCGACGCGCCGAAAGCGTGGACGAGGTACGGCGACACGATCACGCCGGTCACCACGTAGGCGAGCAGCGTGTAGCGGCCCAAGGTGACGAGCCGCGAACGCAGGTCGAGCAGGAACCACGCGAGCGCGAAGACGATCAACGCGAGCAGCGCGACCGTCGCGAAGATCTCCGTCGAGATCCCGAACTGGAGCACGAGGACGAGCGCAAGCAGCGCCGTGTATCGCCGGTTGCTGAGACTTCCCTCGAAGAAGCACACCGCGAGCAGACCGGCGAGCGGGACGAAACAGACGAAGGACAGATTGAGGTGCGAGATCGACTGGCTGATGACGTACGGCGAGAAGCCGAACAGGAAGCCGGCGACGAGGGATGCGGAGACATTCCGCGTGAGGCGACGGGCGAGGAGGAACGTCGCCCACGCTGCGAGCGGCGGGGCGGCGAGGGCGGCGAAGTTGTAGGCGAAGACGACCCCAACCGTCTCGCTCAGCGGGGCCAACGCGAAGCTGAGCGTCGGCGAGGAGGTGACCCACGAAAGATCGACCCCGTGCGGGGCCCAGACGACGTTGGCGGCGAACGGATCGTGCCCGTGCGCGATCGCGTGGGGCCACCAGAGAAGCGACCACATGAGAATCGTCTTGTCGCGATCGGCGTCGCCGAGCACGCGCGTCGTCGGATGGAGAATCACGCCGCGGCCGATCCAGACCACCGCGAAGACGGCGTAGAGAACAAGCGGAGCCAGCGTCTGAACCGCCGGGCGTGAGGCGATCGATGCCCGCAGCTCCCGCGGCCGCTGCAGCAGTTCGCTCATCGGGGCGACGGTAGCCGCTTTCCCGGCCTACGGCCCGGAGACGCTGATGCGGATGTAGGCCGCGGCATCCGCCGTCGTGGAGAGGCGGTAGTCCGTCGTGACGGTCGGCGCGACGTTGATGGCGATCGCCCCCGTGCGCGGGTTGGGCGTCACCTGCTTGAGCTCCGCCCACGCGCCACCGAGCGGCCGCGCCTGCAGGACCACGTCGTTCACGCCGTGCACGGTGCCGGTGAGCGTCACCGTGGTTCCGGGGCTCACGGCGACATGCGGCGACGGCGGCAGGAGAGAGAGAACGCCGACGCTGAACCAGGCCGAGCGCAGGCTCAGGGCGGCGGCGACCGCGTTTCCCGTGGCCGTTGCGTCTGTCTTGCTCCCGTGCGCGCTCACGACAACGTCGATCTGCGCGACGCGCTTCGACCCGTTGCGGGTCACCGTTGCGTCGACAGGCTTGCCGGAGACTCCGAGCGCCGCGGCGAGGTCCCTTCCGGTGACGGGAACCGGCCCCCAGACGTGGTACGGCGAGATCGTGTCGTACGGATCCTTCACCGAGACGAGGTACGGCGCACCGCCGCCCCACGCGTCGGCCGCCGACTGCGTCCAGCCCCCGGTGCTCGAGGAGTAGACCGTCGTCGCGACCTTGCCTCCGTACGTGAGCACCTCGCCCTTCGTCGCGTCCACAGCAGCGTTGCCCTGCGGCGTCTCGGCCGCGACGCCGAGGTACGACTGGGACGACAGCGCGACATCGTAGGCGGCTCCGGGCTTCCGGCCCGCGAGAGCGTACGACCGCGATGCGACCGCCTGCACGTCGAGAGCGTTGGGCAGCCAACTCGACGGCATCTCGGCCGGGACGTTCCCGTCGAGGTATTGCTGGAGCGTGACGACGTTGATCGCGCGGAGCTTCCCGTTCACGAGGCTGATCACGAACCTGCCGCGGTACGCGTTGCCGAGCGTCAACATCGAGCCGCGCGAGGGCGAGAGAGTCAGCGGTGCCGGGTACGGGAGCGCCGACGTGAGCTGCGTCCTGCCGGCGGGGAACGTGTGCGTCGCACCGGTCCCGTCGACGACGGCGATCGGCTGGTCCGAGGAGACGGTCAGGCGCGCCTTCCCGTCGGCGAGGAGTACGCGGATGTTCCGGACCGTCGTCTGCGAGAGAACCGTTCCCGGGTAGTAGGCCGCGAGGATGTCTTCGTACGCGTACTTGTGCAGCGCGTAACCCTCGGCTCCCCATTGCCCCATCCCGACGCCGTGGCCCCAGCCATGACCGCTGATGAGAAACAGCGCGCCGGAACCGCGCGGCGCGACGTACTGCGGCGCGGCCTCGCGAGCGGCATGCGTCGCGGGCACCGCCAGAACGACGACGGCAAGCAGTGCGAGAGGAAGAATCAGCCGGCGAATCACGAGCAGTATCGGCGCGGGGTTCGCCGCGCGGAAGGGGTTCCCCTCTTCTTTGCAGGACTTTTACGGGTTCCGTCCGGCGAGCCTGTAGACTGCCACCAGCTTTGAGGCGACGCAGCCTCGGTGACCACGACGTAGTGGCCGCCGAGGCTTTTTGCATTTCTGGACTCAATTCAAGGAGGAAGGGATGGCATACGTGGAGAGCAAGAACCGGGCGACATCGAATCCGGAGACGCGCAAGGAGGTGCTCGCGGAGATCCAGTCCCGCGGCATCGACGACGTGCTCCTCTGGTTCACCGACCTCGAGGGGCATCTCAAGAGCTTCTCGATCTCGATCAGCGAGGCCGAAGGGGCGCTCGACGACGGGATGGGCTTCGACGGCTCGTCCATCACCGGCTTCAACGCGATCGAGGAGTCGGACATGGTCGCGATCCCCGATCCGGAGACGTTCCGCGTCCTGCCCGACGGCAAAACGGGCCGCATGATCTGCGACGTCGTCACCCCCGACGGCGAGGCGTACGCGGGCGACCCGCGCTACGTCCTCCGCCGCGCGCTCGAGCGGATGGAGTCGATGGGCTTCGACACGTTCAACGTCGGCCCGGAGGCGGAGTACTTCCTTTTCAAGGACGAGCACGGGACGGAGACGCTCGACGAGGGCGGTTACTTCGCCCAGACGACGATGGACGCCGCTACCGGCGTGCGTCGCGACACGATCCGCGCGCTCGAATCGATGGGCATCCCCGTCGAGTACCACCACCACGAGGTCGGCCCCTCGCAGCACGAGATCGACATCCGCTACACGAACGCGCTCGACATGGCCGACTTCATGCTCACGTACCGGCTCGTCGTGAAAGAGGTGGCGAAGCAGCACGGCTACCACGCGACGTTCATGCCGAAGCCGCTGTTCGGAGAGAACGGCTCGGGGATGCACGTGCACATGTCGCTCTTCAGCGACGGGCACAACACGTTCTTCGACTCGGACGACAAGTGGCACCTCTCCGACACGGGGAAGGCGTTCATCGCCGGGCAGCTCCGCCACGCCCGCGAGATGTCGGCGGTGTTCGCGCAGTGGGTCAACTCGTACAAGCGGCTCGTCCCCGGATACGAGGCGCCGGTCTACCTCGCGTGGTCGCAGCGCAATCGCTCGGCGCTCGTCCGGATCCCGCTCTACAAGCCGGGATCCGAGCAGGCGACCCGCGCCGAGATCCGCTGCCCCGATCCGGCCTGCAACCCGTACCTCACCTTCGCGGCGCTGTTGCACGCGGGGCTCGAGGGGATCGAGAAGGGCTACGAGCTGGCCGATCCGATGGAGACGAACCTCTACCACCTCACGCCGGAGCAGCGACAGGAGCGCGGCATCATCTCGCTGCCGGAGACGCTCGGCGAGGCGACGACCGAGCTCGCCGGCTCGGAGCTGATGAAGAAGGCGCTCGGCCCGCACATCTTCGACCGCTACGTCGAGCTGAAGCGGAAGGAGTGGGACGAGTACCGCGTCCAGCTCACCGAGTGGGAGATGAAGAAGTACCTGGCCGTTCTCTAGGCCGATGACCAAAGCGGACATGGCCGGTAGCTGCTACCGGCCATGTCCGTTCCGTCCGCCGCGGCCCCGATCCTGTGAGGCGTGGGCGGACTTTCCTCCGCGCTTCTCCTCTTGATCTTCCTCGGCGGTGCCGCTGCGACGTGGGCCGCGGGAACGATGCTCTCGAAGACGACCGACGCGCTCGACGCGCGGCTCGGCCTCGGCGAGGACATCGGCGGGCTCATCTTCCTCTCGCTCGCGGGCTCACTGCCAGAGCTCGCGATCACGATCTCCGCGGCGGCCTCCGGGAACCTCGGGCTCGCAGCGGGGAATCTCATCGGCGGCATCGCAATCCAGACGATGGTGCTCCTCATCTGCGACTTCGCAGCAGGGCCCACGCGTCCTCTGACGTATCTCGTCGGACGACTGACGCCCGTGCTCGAGGGATTGCTCGTGATCATCCTCGTTGCCGGCGTCGACATGGGCTCGCTCCTCAAGACGTCGACCGCGATCGGCGGCGTCGTCAATCCGGCCTCGATCGGGATCGTCGTCGTATGGGTCGTCGGCCTCTACATCATCAACCGCGCCTCGAAGAACCCGCGCTGGAACGTCGAGATGCCCGGGAGCCGCCCGGGCCGCCGGCGCCGCGAGCGCGCGCACCCCGAGCAGCCGCACCCGTTCGCGGCCCGGTCGACGGCGCAGGTCGCGGGGCTGTTCGGCATCGCGTCGGCCGTGACGCTAGCGGCCGGTGTCCTGCTCGAGGAGAGCGGCAACGAGATGGCGAACCGCCTCGGCGTGAACGGCGTGGTCTTCGGCGCGACGGTGCTCGCTTTCGCGAGCGCACTGCCGGAGATCTCGTCGGGAATCGCGGCGGTTGGGCTCGGCGACCACGCGCTCGCAATGGGCGACATCCTCGGCGGCAATGCCTTCCAGGTGTGCCTCTTCCTTGTCGCCGACCTCGTCGCCGGCCAGCCCGTCCTGCAAGCCGCCGGGCCGCAGAACGCGTGGCTTGCAGCGCTCGGCATCGCCCTGACCGGAATCTACGGCTTCGGCGTGATCGTCCGGCCGATTCGATGCCGCGCGCGACTTGGGCCGGACTCGATCCTCGCCCTCGTCGTCTTCGCGATCGGCATCACCGGGCTGTTCTTCGTCAACCCCGTCTAGCCCAGCCGGATCCGTGGATCGAGCCAGGCATAGAGCACGTCCACGAGGAAGTTGAAGACGATGACCGCAAGGCACGCAAACATCGTGATCCCGACGATCACGGGCAGATCGAACCGCCCGTACGCGAGCAGGATCTGCTGGCCCAGCCCCGGGAGCGAGAACACGATCTCGATGAACACGACACCGCCGAGCAGAA